>ERZ808278.43-NODE-43-length-117529-cov-11.142917_pt1 | contig 117529 bp, 105 predicted proteins | sample MGYA00521239_ERZ808278 | MGnify/ENA primary metagenome ERZ808278 (study PRJEB31516, sample SAMN03275600) | gut metagenome | biome: mammalia-associated habitat; material: feces | host: Papio cynocephalus | place: Kenya | collected 2012-07-17 ...
ACCCCTGACCTCCAGCGTGACAGGCTGGCGTACTAACCAACTGTACTACCGGGCCAAACAAATTTTTTATTTTTGGTGGGCCTTCACGGACTCGAACCGCGGACCGATCGGTTATGAGCCGACTGCTCTAACCAACTGAGCTAAAGGCCCGAATCATCGTGTGTGAGTGTGTTCGTGGTCGGGGTGAAGAGATTCGAACTCCCGACCTTCTGAACCCAAATCAGACGCGCTAGCCAAACTGCGCTACACCCCGACAGCATCGCTATCGAAAGCATCGCTGTTCGTTTGCGACTTTCACAATATACAATAATTTTTTGGCGTTGTCAATGATTTTTTTAAGAGATTTTGAGAAATTTTCGACATATTTTTTTTCTTATCGGTCTTTTGTGCCAAAACACGCCGTTTTGCGCGACTTTGTGCGGTTTATTCTTGTTGTCGGAGGCCGATATGAATATCAATTTGAAAAACGAAAAAGGAAACTTGCTTATCGTCTTTCACGGTGAAATTGACGAGCACAGCGTAAAGGGCGTGCGCGACGAGATTGACGAAATTATCGACAATACGCGCGGGCTCAAATGCGTGACGTTCGATATGAGCGACGTGAGTTTTATAGACAGTACGGGGCTTGGGTTCGTTATAGGAAGATACAAAAAGCTCAAAGCCAAGAGAGCGGAGCTTTTGCTTGCAAACGTTTCAAAGCCCGTCGACAAAGTTTTCAGCACGAGCGGAATATACCGATTCGTGCCCATTACGGAATAAGGAGTGAGTATGAACTATTTTGATATGAAATTGCTTGCCACAAGCGAGAACGAGGCGTTTGCGCGAAACGTCGTTGCGAGTTTTGCGGTGCAGTGCAACCCGACGATCGAGGAAATCAACGATATTAAGACTGCCGTAAGCGAAGCGGTTACCAACTGCGTCGTGCACGCCTACTCGGGTAGCGACGGCGTAGTGCAAATCGAGTGCAGAACGGAAAACAATACGCTTGAAATATCTGTGCGCGACTTCGGAAAAGGCATTACCGACGTCAAGGAGGCAATCGAGCCTTTTTTCACCACCGCGCCCGACGAGGAGCGTAGCGGTATGGGATTTACCATAATCGAGACGTTTATGGACGAGATGAGCGTAACTTCCGCCGTTGGTGAAGGCACGTGCGTGCGTATGAAAAAGGTTATAAAAGGATGTTAGACCATCAAACCACCGTTGCGCTTATCAAACGCGCAAGAGAGGGTGACGACGACGCCAAAGAGAAATTGATAGAAGAGAATATTCCGCTCATAAAATCCATCGTAAAGCGTTTTAAGGGGCGTTTGGAATACGACGATTTGATGCAATTGGGCGCAATGGGGCTCGTCAAAGCGGTGCAAAATTTTGACGTCGAGTACGGCGTCAGATTTTCCACGTACGCCGTGCCTATGATAAGCGGTGAAATCAAGCGATTTTTGCGCGACGACGGTGCAATCAAGGTATCGCGATGGACGAAAACGCTTGCAACGCGCATAAACGCGTATATCGACGAGACCGTAAAGGCGGGAAAGCCCGAACCCGACGTGGAGCAAATCGCCGCGGAACTCGGTGTCGAGGCGCAAGAAGTGGTGTTCGCAATGGAAGCAACGCATTATCTGATATCCTTGTCGCAACCCATCGGAGACGACGAGGGACAAATCGGAGATAAAATCGTCGGTGACAATTCTCCCGACGAGGATTTGGACAAGATTATGCTCCGCGATTTTATAAAGGAACTTCCGCCTCGTGAGAAAAAAGTGATAATTTTGCGCTATTTCAGAGACAAAACGCAAAGTGAGATTGCAACGGAACTCGGAGTATCGCAAGTGCAAGTGAGCAGAATAGAGGGCAAAGTGCTTCAAAAATTGAAGGAAAAGTTAAGTCAAGAATAGATTTAGAGTGATATTGTGTCGTAGGCACAGTGATATTTGCGCAAAGCGCAAGTGATATTTTTTGCTTGCGCAAAAAGTAATATTGCGCCTTTGGCGCAGTTGAGGAATATTCAAATTTTAACATATTGATATGTTTATCCAATGATTAAAAAGCGCGATTTGTGGCAAATATTATGCCGTATGGACGCGCTCTTTTCCAAAAACGTCGAAGACAAAGAGGTTTATTTCAAGGATAATCCCAACGTTGAGGGTGTAAGGCAAGACCCTCTTTTCGACGTTGAAAAATCCGCTAAAAAGGTCGATAAGGGCGCAAAAAAGGACGATGTATGTTAGATAGGAAAGAGTATCAAAAGTACGTAAAAGACAACGCTCCCAAGTCTCCTATGGTGCGCACGCTGTTCGCGGCGTTTCTCGTGGGCGGAATTATTTGTTGCATAGGTGAGGGCGTTGGGGACATCATCAAACTCATTTTTGAGGATATGAGCAAAAAAGACGTTGCGACGTGGGAAAGTTGCGTAATGATTTTCCTCGGAAGCCTTTTCACCGCGCTCGGACTTTACGACAAGCTTGGGCATTTTGCGGGCGGTGGCTCGATTATCCCGATTACGGGATTTGCAAACTCCGTGGTTTCACCCGCAATGGAATACAATCGTGAGGGCGTGTTCTTCGGTGTGTGCGCAAAGATGTTCGTCATCGCAGGTCCTATTATCGTTTTCGGCGTGGTGGCAAGTTTCGTGGTCGGATTTATCGGCTATTTCGTGATGTGAGGTGCAAAATGCGAACTTTCGAGATTTCAAAACCAGTGTATATCAAGAGCGGATTTACCATCGTAGGTCCGAAAGAGGGTGACGGCAATTTCGGCAATTGTTTCGATATCGTGCTCGACAACGATTTGTGGTGCGAAAAGTCCTACGAGAAGTGCGAAAGCAAGATGCAACGAGACGCCGTGAGCGGTGCAATCAAAAAAGCGGGACTAAAAAGAGACGATATCGACATAATGCTGGGCGGGGACTTGCTCAACGAATTGTCCGCAACGTCGCTTGCCGCGCGCAATTTTCCGTCGGCGTTTTTAGGATTATATAACGCTTGCTCGACTTTTAGCGAAAGTCTAATCGTCGGAGCAATGCTCATATCGGGCGGATATGCCGATAACGTGACGTGTTCGACGTCAAGCCACTTCGCTTCGGCGGAAAGGCAATATCGTTTTCCGCTGGAACTCGGCAATCAACGCACGCCCACCGCGCAATGGACGGTTACGGGCGCGGGGTGCACCGTTTTGAGCAGTCAAAAACCTAGGCTTATCAACGAAAGAGTGTACGAGGACGATATTATTGCCATTGACGATGGTATGAATATCGACGAAAAAACGCTCCGAAAATATAAGAAAAGCATTGAAAAACAAAAGAAAATCATCAATAAAGAGAAGTCCAATATCATAGAAAGCAACTTTGAAAAGGAAAACAACGACTATCTCAAACCAAACGCGTACTGCGTCAAAGTCACTGGCGGAACGCTCGGTCGCGTCGTAGACCTCGGTATTGACGACGAGGCAAATATGGGGGCGGCAATGGCTCCCGCCGCTTGCGATACTATCCTCACGCATTTCAAAGAAAGCGGACGCTCGTTTGACTATTACGACGGCATATTTACGGGAGATTTGGGGCGTTTCGGCAAGCAAACGCTTGAATATTTGCTGTCCAAAGAAGGGTATATATTGCCAAAATACTATATGGATTGCGGTGCAAGCTATTTTACACCCGAACAAAAAACTTATCAAGGCGGATCGGGCGCCGGGTGCGTAAATACCGCTTTCAACGGCTATATTCTCAAAAAGATGCAACGCGGGGAACTCAAAAGGGTGCTCATCGTGCCCACGGGCGCATTGCTCAACAAAGATACGCCTCTTCAAAAGGAAACGATCCCCGGCATTGCGCACGCAGTAACGTTGGAGATTGAGCAATTGTTATAGTGATATTACACTTCGTGCAGTGATATTCTCGCTATGCGAGAGTGATATTTGCCTTTGGCAAGTGATATTTGTGCTATGCACAAGTGATGTTTTTTGCCTACGCAAAAAGTGATATTGCGACTATGTCGCAGTGATATTCGCACTGAGTGCGAGTTGTGGAATATTCGCAAATACGAACTAATCCATTGATTGGTAACGTCGTTGGTAACTTTACTGCAAAAAAGCGTTGCAAAAATAGGAAAACAAGGTGAATTATGGATATATTTCTCGATTATCTCAAAGTGTTTGCCGTGGGCGGTCTCGTGTGTATGATGGGACAAATACTCATCAACAAAACAAGAATGTCCTCGGCACGTATACTCGTGACGTATATGCTCGTAGGCGTGGTGCTGGAAGTGTGCGGAGCGTTTGAACCGATGAAGGAATTTGCCGGTTCGGGCGTGACGATACCAATTATGGGCTTTGGTTCTAACCTTGCCAAAGGCGCACTCGAAGGCGTACAAAAAGACGGATTTTTGGGTGCAATCACGGGCGGAATGACGGCAGTATCGGCGGGCTTGACCACCGTAATAGTTTGCGGATTCGTATTCGGGCTTATCTCTCGTTCGCGCACTAAAAAGATATAAAGTGAATATGGAATATTCCACAACTGCGCCTACGGCTTGATTGCCACGTCACTTTGTTCTTCGCAATGACGATATGGTAGGACACCCACACCCGAACTGCATTTTTCCTTATGTCATTCCGAGCGATAGCGTGGGAATCTAGCGTAGCGAAATATAGAATTAACCGCAACTCGCACGCAGTGCGAATATCACTTGTGCAAAGCACAAATATCACTTTTACCCTAGGCTAAAAATATCACTTGCGCAAAGCGCAAATATCACTCTCGCTCCGCGAGAATATCACTCACAAGGGATACATCTCGCTCAAACTTTTCATATTCAAAAAGGTGTCGGGAATTTCACCGACTATCATATTTTCGCATACGAGGACTTCGGCTTTGACTTGGATAGTGGGTTGGTCGATGGGGGTGACTATGCTCACGTCCGCGTATACGTCGATGTAGATTTTGTGCAGGGTTTGATTGATGCCAGCGGACTGAAAATATGACACGAAATCGCACGTGGCAGTGCCGATTGGCGTGATTTTTATCGTTACGTCAGGGCCAAAGCCCATAAGTAGCGCAAGTCCCGTAAAAGTGCCCGCGGATATTTGAATTTCTTGCGTGCCGAGGCTGTCGAGATTGGCTTGTGCCAAATTGGCAATTTCGCGCGCAATTTTGTTGATTTGCGGAGAATTGGCTTTAATCATAGCGATTTTGCCGTCTTTGTCTTTTTCTATTTCGAACAATTGGTCGTAGGTAAGTCCGTCGTTTAGCACGCTCGTTGCCGCGATATTGACGGCGTTGGTGGTGATTGCTCTCATTTGCGCAACGGAACTGTCCATAACCGTCGGCACGATATTTGCCCTAAAATATACGGTGCAGAATATGAAAATCGCGATAAATCCCGTTATCGCTATCACAACTCGGAATATTTTGGGCTTCACGCCGTTGAGTTTTTTGGACTTGCGCACAATTTACTATATGAATAATTTGTCGTAGTCTTTACAAATACGCGACCGATTGTTATAATTGAAATATGGATTTATTTGATTATCAAGACAATATCAAGACGATGTCACCGCTTGCCGAAAGAATGCGTCCTCGCACTCTCGACGAGTTTTTGGGGCAAGGAAGAATAGTCGGTGAAGGCTCGCTTCTTCGTAGAGCGATATCCGCCGACAAGCTCGGAAGTTGCATTTTTTACGGACCTCCGGGGACGGGAAAGACAACTCTTGCCAACATTATTGCGGAAAATACCAATGCCAACTTCGTCAAACTAAACGCCGTAACCAGCGGTGTTGCCGACGCAAAAAAGGTGATTGACGAGGCAAAAGATTTGCTCCGTATGTACGGAAAGCGCACCTATTTGCTTTTGGACGAGTGCCATCGTTGGAATAAGGCACAAAGCGACAGCGTTTTGCAAGCAATAGAGCAAGGCTACATCATATTTATAGGCTCTACTACGGAAAATCCGTACGTTTCGATGACGCGCGCTATCGTGTCGAGATGCCGTATTTTTAATTTTTCGAGGCTAACGGAAGACGATATCAAAAAAGGTCTCAAAAGAGCCGTCGAGGACAAGGAAAGAGGGCTCGGCAATATGAATTTGGTCGTCAGCGACGAAGCAATCGCACATCTTGCGTGGGCAAGCGCGGGTGATATGCGTACGGCTCTCAACGCTCTTGAACTTGCCGCTCTCACCACGCACGCGGGAAGCGACGGTGTTATAAGAGTGGGCAAAGAAGAGGCGGAGCAGTCCATACAGCAAAAAGCACTCAGTATGACGGAAGATATGTATTACGATATGATTTCCGCCTTTATAAAGAGTATGAGGGGCAGTGACAGCAACGCCGCGCTCTATTGGGCGGAACGTCTTATTGAAGCGGGTTGCGATCCTATGCTTATCGGACGCAGAATAATGATACACGCGTGCGAAGACGTGGGTCTTGCCGATCCCAACGCAATCGTAGTTGCAACGTCTTGCGTGCAAGCGTTTGAAAGAATCGGCTTGCCCGAGGGCAGAATACCGCTTGCGGAGGGTATTATATACGTGTCGGAAGCACCCAAGTCCAACAAAGTGGTGGAGGCTCTCGGCGGTGCGGAAAACGCAGTGAAGACCATAAAGCACGAAACCGTGCCCCTATATCTTCGCGATCCCAACTACAAAGGCATTGACGAAAAGGTGAGCGGATACAAATATCCGCACTCATACGGCGGTTGGGTGAAGCAACAATATTTGCCCGACGAGATAAAAGACGCCGTATTTTACGAGCCGACCGAAAACGGCTTTGAAAAAGTAATTAAAGAAAGACAATCAAAGAGGAAATAGGATATTTTTATAAATAAAAACAAACAAGTCGCGATTTTCGCGACTTGTTTTCTAAATAACCACTTTTTAGTGGTTGACAAAACACATATCAAGCGATATAATATCATACGATATAAAATAAAACGGAGGCAGTTATGCCAAGACAAGCCACGATATCCAAAGAGATGATAAAGCAAGCGGGCATCGAGATGATTTTGGGCGGTGAAAGCCTCAACGCTCGTGCCGTTGCGAAGAAACTCGGTTGCTCCATTCAACCCGTTTTTTACAATTACGCCACGATGGACGACTTGAAAGCGGATATTTTGAACACAGTATCCCAAAAGTACGAAGAATATATGGCGGTCAACTCCAAATCCGACAAATATTTGCCGTATATGGCAATCGGTATGGCGTATATCGGCTTTGCAAGGGACTATCCGCAGTTTTTCAAAATGCTTTTTATGGAAAATAACGGCATCGTTACGCAAAACAGTATGGCGCTCAAAAGCACGATAACGCTTTTGACCAAACTTTTTTCTTGCTCGGTGGAGACTGCAATGCGTTTGCAAACGGAAATGTGGGTGTTTGTTCACGGTTTTGCGACGATGATTGCGACTAAATACATCGAATGGGACGAGGATAGCGTAACCGAGATGTTGTCCGACGTTTACAACGGTCTCAAAGTAAGGCTCAGACTTGCCAAATAACAGCATTGAAATATCGATTAGTATCAATCGAAACAGCATTGAATATAATCGGTTGAATACTATGTATTCAACTATTGAAATCTACGAAATTGAAGGAAGTATATTATGCTTGAAATCAGAAACTTAACCAAAACTTACGGCGGAAACCAAAAACCGTCCGTCGACAATTTGTCTTTGACGGTCGGTGACGGTGAAATATTCGGATTTATCGGTCCGAACGGGGCGGGAAAATCCACGACGATAAAGTCTATCACGGGAATTATCGACTTTGAAGACGGCTCGATATTGCTTGACGGTATCGATATAAAGCAAAATCCTATCGAAGCAAAGAAAATTCTCGGTTACGTGAGCGACGACCACGTTATGTACGAGGGGCTTACGGGCGTTGAGTATATAAACTTTATTTGCGACGTTTTCGACGTCCCGACGGCGCAAAGACAACCGAGGCTTGACAAATACGCCGAACTTTTTGCTTTGCAAGACGCTATAAACAAGCAAATATCCACGTATTCGCACGGTATGAAGCAAAAGCTCAACATAATCGGCGCACTCATACACGAGCCGAAACTTTGGGTGCTTGACGAACCTATGACGGGACTCGATCCTCGCTCGGCGTACAACTTAAAGCAACTTATGCGCGAACACGCGGACAAAGGAAACAGTGTGTTTTTCTCCTCACACGTTCTCGAAGTGGTGGAAAAAGTGTGCGACAGAGTGGGCATAATCGACGACGGACACCTTATTACGTGTTGCGCGATAGACGAACTCAAAGAGAGAAACAAGGACAAATCTCTCGAAGAATTGTTCCTCAAACTCACTGACGACACGCATAGCGTGTCAAATGCGGTAGCGGAGTAAGATATGAATAAATCGGTTTTGTTATTCAAGACGTTGTATCGCAACGCCACTGCGCCAACCGAGGCGGAAAAGGGCAAAAAGCGCATATCTCGAAGCGTCGGCGCGATTTTGTCGATATCTCCGCTCGTGATAATGATTGCGGTAATGATGGCGTTTTTGGCTTCGTCGCTAAAAAGTATCGCCGACTTATCCGCGCTTTTGACGTCGGTGTTGTTTGCAACGCAAATGCTCGTGCTTTTCTTGTCTATGGCTTCGATGTTTTCGACGCTATACGACGCAAAAGACACGCCGTTTTTGCAAACTTTGCCTATTAAGCCGACGGGCGTGTTCTTTGCAAAATTTGCGCTCGTGTACGTCAACGCGCTCAAATTGTCCGCGGTGGTGTTTTTGCCAATTGCGTATGCGGTTACGATAACTTTCAACGTAGTAAATCACACGATGTTTTACGGTGCGTATCCGCTAATTTTGCTCGTTGCACTCGTCGCGCCCGTGCTTCCGCTGTTCGTCGCGGTGCTGTTTTCAATGCCTATCGCGTGGCTTGGCTCGTACTTTAAGGGCAAACCCACGCTTAAAAGCGTGCTTACCATAATCTTTTACGTGATTTTGATGGGCGCGTATATGGTGGTCGTGTATTTTATGAACACCAAAGGCTTCGGGCAAGAGGGTGACGTTGAGATATCCCAAGGCGCGCTTTCGTCGCTATACGGCGTTGCGAGAGCGATATATCCCGACAAAGTGCTCGTCGATTTTTGCTACGGAATAAACGCGGGCAAGAATTTTGGAATATCCGCCGCCGTAATCGTCGGTATGATTGCGGTTATGATACTGCTCGCAATGGCGTTTTATAAACGTATCAACGTCAAAAATACGGAAACCGCCGTCCAAAGCGCGTCGAGCAAAACCACGCTCAAACGAGATAATATCGTAACGTCGCTCGTCAAGAGGGATTTTAAGTCCATTATCCGCAACAGCACGCTTGCGATGACGTCCTTTGCCAACACGCTTATGGCACCGATTTTTATCGTCGTGATGTATTTCATTACGGGATTTAAGGCCGAAAACGGAGAAACTTTGTCACCGCTTATGTCCGAAATGATGGGAATAGGCTTCGTCGTTATGTATTCGATGATATTCCTTGCGGGTGCAAATCTCACGGCGTCCTTGGCGTATACGAGGGAAGGAAAATCGTTTTTTGCGACCAAATCTTTGCCGATTAAGCCGATTGACAGCATAAAATCCAAAGTTTTGCTTGCAACAATCGTTCCTGCTGTTATAATGATACCGATAATGCTCATCGCATTGCTCCTTTTCAAGATAGATATCGTCTCGACGTTGCTTATCGGCGTAGATACTATGCTTATGGTGGTGGGTATCAACTGCATCAACGTGCTTTTCGATATGAAGAAGGGCAATCAACATTGGGAAGACGTGTCCGAATTGCGCAACGCAAGTCGCGGTAACTATTATCAAATAATATCCGCGTTTATGGCAATAATTCCCGCAGTAGCGTTGTTCTTGCTCGGCTTGATGCTTTCGATTTACGCTCCGCAACTCGGTGACGTAATCGTGAAGGTGATATTCTGGGCAGTGGCAACGGTTATCTCGGTGGCGGTGCTCGTAATCGGATTGTGCCTTATAAAGAGCAAAGGAATAGAGTATTACGCACTCATCGGTCTCAATAAGCCCGAAAAACGCGCAAAATCAAATTTTAATCGCAGAGGAATGATAAAATGATGCAAAAACACAAGATTGCACTTGACGTAGGTGACGTGCGTATCGGCGTTGCGGTGAGCGATTTGCTCGGAATAACCGCAAATCCGAGAGAAACGTACGTGCGCAAAAAAGGTGATATGGACGCGGATATCGCGTATTTTTGCGAATACGCCAAAAGAGAAGACGCCGACGCGTTCGTTTTGGGACTTCCAAAGAATATGGACGGAACGGAAGGCGATAGAGCGATAATCACGAGGGAATTCGGCTATAAACTCGGTGAAACGAGCGGACTTCCGATATTCTATCAAGACGAAAGGCTTACGACCGTATCCGCCGAGCGTATGCTCATAGACGCCGACGTGCGCCGTGAAAAACGCAAAAAGGTCATCGATAAGGTTGCCGCCACCATCATTTTGCAATCTTATCTCGACTCGCATAGCAGATAATTAAAAAGCGATTAAATTGCATAGACGAAGATATTTTGCTTGCAAATTGCGCAAAATATGTTAATATCAATGTATCAAGACGCCCCGCGTCCAAAGGAGAACTACAATGGCAGATTTTTTTGAAGACCAAAACAATATGGAAGAAGACGACGATATCATCACTCTTTACAACGAAGAAACGGACAAAGACGAAGAATTTTATCATCTCGCAACTCTCGACGTTGACAACAGATGGTTTATCGTTATGAAACCCGTCCAAAAACTCGACGACATCGAAGAGGACGAAGTGCTTATTTACGAAATCGGTGAGAACGAAGAAGGCAACGACGTCTTTATCGCAATCGAGGACGAAGATTTGCTCCAACGCGTTTTCGACGAGTTTATGGCAGAGGTTGAAAAGATGGAAGGCGGTTGCTGTGATGACGAGCACTGCTCCTGTTGCGACCACAACTGCAAGTAAGACCGCACTATTTAGCGAATAGCATTGTCAAAGCCCCTTGTTCATCAACTCACGTACGCATTAGTACGTTAGGGTTGCTGTCCAAGGGGCTTTTTCGCGCTCTTCATCTAAATATCGCGGTCTTTATAAACTTTTTTCCGAAAGCGGAAAAATGCAACTACCATTATTCATTTTTCAAGGCGTTTTTCTCAAAATTCAATAATAATCGTAAAAATTTGAAAAATTTCCTCAAAAACACCCGAATTTTATTTGCAAAATTATTTTATATATAATATAATTCCAATCGACCCTGCATCGTAGAGGAGTCCGTTCTGTTCCATCGGAGGTTCGGACGTCGAGTCTGCGAGAGGTAAAAAACAATAGGAGGACCATTAAAATGGCCGTAACAACAATGAAAGCCCTGCTCGAAGCAGGCGTACACTTCGGACATCAAACCAAACGTTGGAATCCGAAAATGGGCAAGTACATCTATGCAACCAGAAACGACATTCACATCATCGACCTTCAAATCTCCGTCGATCACGTTGAAGCCGCTTACAACTTCGTAAAGAGCGTTGCAGCAGAAGGCAAATCCGTTCTCTTCGTCGGCACGAAGAAACAAGCACAAGACGCCATCAAACAAGAGGCAGAACGTTGCGATATGTTCTACATCAACCAAAGATGGCTCGGTGGCACGCTCACCAACTTCAAGACCATTCGTCAAAGAATCGACCGTTTGAACAAAATCAATCAAATGGAACTTATCGGTGAGTTTGAACTTCTCCCCAAGAAAGAAGTCGCACACCTCAAAAAAGAGCGTGACGATCTCGAAAAGAACCTCGGCGGTATCAAGAATATGCGTACTTTGCCCGGTTGCTTGTTCGTAGTCGACCTCAAAAAAGAAGAAAACGCTGTTAGAGAAGCTCGCAAGCTCAATATCCCGATCGTTGCAGTAGTCGATACCAACTGCGATCCCGATCTCGTCGATTACGTCATTCCCGGCAACGACGACGCTATCCGCGCAATCCAACTCTTCGCATCTTTGATGGCTGACGCAGTTATCGAAGCAAAACAAGGTGAATCTTTGCACGCAGCTCCCGTTGAGGAAGCAAAAGAAGAAGCACCCGCAGTTGAAGAAGTCAAGGCAGAAGTAGTGGAAGAGAAAGCTCTCACTCCCGAAGAAGCTCTTGAAAAAGCAATTGCAGAAAAAGAAGCACAAGAATAATTATTGACTTTATCCGCACGCAACCAACCCTTGCGTGCGGTTTCAAAACAAAATAATAGGAGAAAATATATGGCATTCACAAGCAAAGACGTTATGGAACTTCGCCAACGTACCGGTGTCGGTATGATGGATTGCAAAAAGGCTCTCGTAGCAACTGACGGCGATATGGAGGCTGCAATCGACTTTTTGAGAGAAAAAGGTATGGCAACCGCAGCAAAGAAAGAAGCTCGTATCGCGGCAGAAGGTATCGTTTTCGCAGCAAGCAAGAACGGCAAATCCGTCCTTTTGGAAGTCAACTGCGAGTCTGACTTCGTCGCAGGCGGTCCGGTATTCAAAGAGTATGTTGCAAAAGTTGCAGATTATATCCTCGACAACGAGGGCGTTACCGTTGCAGACGTAGTCGCAGCAATGCAAGACACCACCAACGAGTACGTTATGAAGATGGGTGAAAAACTCTCCATTCGTCGTTTCACGGTATATCAAGCAAACGACACCGTCGTTGACACCTATATCCATATGGGCGGTAAAATCGGCGTTATGGTCGAAGCTACCCAAGGCGCAAGCGCAGAAGTCGTTCACGACGTCGCACTTCAAATCGCAGCTGCAAACGCACAATACGTTTGCAGAGAAGAAGTTCCTCAATCCGAAGTTGACCACGAGAAAGAAATTCTCAAAGCACAAGCTCTCAACGAGGACAGCAAGAAGCCCGAAGCAATCATCGAAAAGATGCTCGTCGGCAGAATTAACAAATTCTACAAAGACGTTTGCCTCAACGAACAAGTTTTCGTTAAGAACGGTGATTTGACCATTTCTCAATACCTCAAACAAAACGGTGACGTCAAAGTCATTCGCTTCACCCGTTACGCAATGGGCGAAGGTTTGCAAAAGAGAGAAGACGACTTCGTCGGCGAAGTTATGGCGCAAGCCCACTTGGCAAAATAATCAATCGAAAAAGGAATGGTTTTCCATTCCTTTTTTTGAACGTTTTTTCAAAGCGACAACGATTAAATCGTGCCTATACGGTGCAAACGTATTATAAAAATAGTGCGTTAGATACTCGAAAAGGAGTGAAAATGAGCGAAACTATTCAAAAGACGGTCGACCCGTCCGTGAAGTATAAAAGAGTGATAATCAAGATTTCTGGCGAAGCTCTCGCAAAAGAAAACGGTGCGGGTATCGACAACGAAAAGCTTGAATTCGTTTGCAGACAAATCGTCGCAGTCAAAGACCTCGGCGTAGACGTCGGCATCGTAATCGGCGGTGGAAACTTTTGGAGAGGTCTTCAAGCCGCAGACAAAATGAACCGTGCAACCGCCGATTATATGGGTATGCTTGCAACGGTTATGAACGCTCTTGCACTTCAAGACAAACTCGAAGAGCACGGCGTACCCGTAAGAGTGCAAACCGCGCTTACGATAACCAAAGTTGCCGAGCCGTATATCTTGCGCAAGGCAATCCGCCATTTTGAAAAGGGCAGAGTCGTGATTTTCGCTTGCGGAACGGGCAATCCTTACTTCTCTACGGATACGGGTGCTGCGCTTCGCGCTTGCGAAATCGGTGCGGACGCTCTTCTTTGCGCCAAAAACGTGGACGGTATATACGATTGCGACCCCAAGAAGAACAAAGACGCTAAGAAGTTCGACCATCTCACCTATATGCAAGTCATCTCCCTTGGGCTCAAAGCTATGGACACCACCGCCATCACGATGTGTATGGACAACAATATCCCCGTCGTAGCCTTTGCGCTTATGCAAGAGGGAAGTATGGAACGTGCAGTCTGCGGTCTTCCCGTCGGCACGACAATATCTTAAACTTCACTAAACGGCGAATAGCTGTGTCATCACCCATCCGCTACAAAATCACGTACGACTTGTACGTTGGGTTTTGTATCGGGTGGGTGTTTCCTTGCTCTTCATCCGTTTAGTGAAGTTTAAGTTGCCGTAACTTATTCGGAGTTGGAGGCGCAAGGCGCCGATCGCATCGAGCGCCAAGCTTGACGGTTAGTACAAGCGACTGCGCCGTGTTGTTGCGTAGCTGGCGCACAAAGCGCAGTGGCATAATGAGGGAAATGTCCCTATCTATGCGCGTGCCGAGTGTTGCCCCCTGCGGAGCAGTTCCGTGGGTTCCCTCAAACGAAGTGCAGAGGGGGGAACGGAATAGGGGAAACACCGTGAGGAAGGGGGAAAGTTGCATTAAGAGAAGTTACGACTGTCTTTATTTGAAAACTTAAAATATAGATTTTTTTGTATTGATTTATATAATAACTTTTGTTATAATATTAACATATTAAAACTCGGAGGTCATTTATGGCATACGGTATTGAAGAAGTCGATTTGATTTTTGAAGATATGAACGACAAAATCGACAAAACTATGAATAATTATATCTCGGAATTGCGCAGTATTCGCGCTGGCAGAGCAAACCCGCATATCCTCGACAAAGTCGTCGCCGATTATTACGGAACGCCCACGCCCATCAACAATATGGCAAATATTTCCGTGCCCGAAGCAAGACTTTTGGTCATCGCACCTTGGGATAAATCTCAACTCAAAAGCATAGAGAAGGCAATTCTTGCAGCAAACGTCGGTATCAATCCCAACAACGACGGTCAAGTTATCCGTCTCGTTTTCCCCGAACTTACCGAAGAGCGCAGACGTTCCACCGTCAAGGAAGCCAAAAACCTTGTTGAAGAGGCAAAAATCGTTATGCGTAACGCACGCCGTGACGCTATCGACGAGCTCAAAAAGATCCAAAAAGCTTCCACTATTACGGAAGACGATTTGAGAAATTTCACGGAAGATATCGACAAGAATCTTTCCAAGAAGACGGAAGAAGTCGACAAACTCTTCAAAGAGAAAGAACAAGAGATTCTCTCAATCTAATGATACCGAAACATATTGGTTTTATAATGGACGGAAACGGCAGGTGGGCGCAACAGCGCTCAATGCCCCGCGCCGAAGGTTACGCTTACGGTCTAGTTGCCTTGTACAAGGTGGCAAAACGTTGTAGCGAGCGCGGAGTGGAAGCGGTTTCCGTCTATGCGTTTTCTACGGAAAACAATAGTCGTCCCGAAGAAGAGATAGAAGCAATCGCAAAAGTCGTGCAAAAGTTCAATCTTACCTACGACGGTGAATACAAAATCTCTTATATGGGTGATATCGCGTCGCTTCCCGACGGACTTGCATCGTCTATCGAGACGGTGGAAGAAAACACCGCGGACAACAAGGGTATGTGGCTCAATATCGCGTTCAATTACGGCGGTAGAGCGGACATTATCCACGCGGCAAAGGTTGCGTACGATCACGGTGAATTTATTGAGGACACGTTTGAAAGTCATTTGTCAAGCTCGCATTTACCGCCTCTCGACGCCGTGGTGCGTACGGGCGGAGAAAAGCGTTTGTCCAACTTTATGTTGTACGAAAGTGCTTATGCGGAACTGATTTTCCTCGATAAACTTTGGCCGGATATGGACGAAAACGACGTCGACAAGATAATCGACGAGTTTGAAAGTCGCAATCGCAAGTTTGGAAAGTGACATAATTTTTGTTAAAAAATATGCAAAAAACCGCGGTTTTTTGCACGTTTTTTGACGTTTGAAAATGCGCAAAACATTGAAAATGCGCAAATGAGGTTTGTATGTTGAAAAGAACGCTCACGGCAATCGTGCTTTTGGTGCTCGTTGCAGGCTTTATGGTTTGCGGATATTTCGTAAGCCCGATTTTTATCGATATGCTCATTTTGCTATTCCTTGCGGGCGCAGTGTACGAGATGTACAAGTGCTTCAAGGACGCAGGGTACAAGATGTTCGTCGTACCAATCGTTTTTATGCTTGTGACGGCGTATCCCGTTTTTTATACGGCGGGCATTGGCGTGCAAGGTTTGCTTATCGTACTTCTCGTAAGCAGTATGCTTGCGCTTACGATTTTCACGTTCAAACCAGCAAAACACAGCAAAAAAGACTTTGAAAACGCACTTGAAAACGGTGAAGTTCTCAAAGACGAGCAAGGCGCGTGCGGTCTTAAAGATTTGCTTGCCAACGTATTCGTGCTCGTATATCCGATGCTTTTCCTTATGACGGCGTGGGTAATCAGCTACAAATACAGCGCGCTCTTTGCGGTGTTGTTTGCAATTCTCGTACCCATTCTCGGTAGCGATACGTTTGCATATTGGTTTGGCTCGATGATCGGAGGCAAGAAACTTTGCCCTAAAATCAGCCCAAAAAAGACGATAGCGGGCGGTGTCGGCGGTCTCGTCGGCGGTATGGTGTTTGCAATCATCTTTTGGGTGGTGTTCGAGCTTTGCGCCGATAAGTATCCAGTTTTTATCCAAAAGTGCGGATATACCTACTTTATTGCGCACGACGTGGTCGGTTGGCAATGGAAGAGCGCGCTCATTTATCTTGCAATCGGTCTCGTATGCGGTGCTATAAGCGAACTCGGAGACCTCGCCGCGTCGCGTATCAAGCGTGCAATCGGCATAAAGGACTACGGCAAGATTTTCCCGGGACACGGTGGATTTATGGACAGAATAGACAGCGTTATGTACTGTCTTGTCATACTCCTTATTGCGTTCTCGTGTATATATCGTTTTTGATTGACTATTTCATAATCGTTTAATCAAAGCGGTGCAAAATGCTTTTATATGGACTTGCAAAAGACTTCAAATCTCCGCCTATGTGGCACGCAAGTCTATAAGGATAAAATGAAAACTATAACGATTTTAGGCAGTACGGGCTCTGTCGGAAGACAAGTGCTTGCTACCATTTCTCAACACCCCGAGGCATTTAAGGTCGTCGGGCTTTCCGCTTATACGAACGAAGCTCTTTTGAGAGAGCAAATCGAAAAATTCAATCCCACTCATTATTATTTTCCGAGTGGCGCGGTTGAAGTACAAAGTTCGCTTTTTGACTTTCTCGAAGACGAAAAAACTTCAAAATGCCTTACTTCGCTTGAAGAATTGGCAGCAATTGAGTCGGATATCGTCGTATTGGCGGTCACGGGCATTGCGGGACTTTGGGCGGCAGTCGCAACGTTGAAGCGCGGAGGAACGCTTGCAATCGCAAACAAAGAAACGATTGTTTGTGCCGGTAGACATCTCAAAGCGCTCGAAAAGAAGTATGGCGGTAAGATTTTGCCTCTCGATACCGAACATTCCGCAATCTTTGCGTGCTTGCGCGGAGAGGAGAAAAAGTACGTAAAAAGCCTCGTTTTGACGGCAAGCGGTGGCGCGCTTCGCGATTTGCCGACGAGCCAACTTGCAAAAGTCAAGGCAGAGGACGCACTCAAACACCCTGTATGGAATATGGGAAAAAAGGTCACAATCGACTCGGCAACTTTGTTCAATAAAGGACTGGAAGTTATCGAAGCGATGCGACTTTTCGACGTCAAAGCAAAGGACGTCAAAGTGGTTATGCACAGAGAAAGCGTTATCCACTCGCTCGTGGAGTTCTCGGACGGCGGAATGAAAGCGTTGTTGTCAACGCCCGATATGCGCCTTTCGATTGATACCGCGCTTTTCTATCCCGAGCACGCAAACAACTCGGTTGCGCCTCTCGATTTGATAAAAACAGGACTTTTGACCTTTTCCGCACCCGATTTCGATCGTTTTCCGTGCCTAAAAATCGCAATGGACGCCGCAGAAGCGGGTGAGGGCGCGTGTATCGCAATTTCCGCAAGCGACGAAGTGCTCGTTGAGGAATTTTTGAAGGGCAAAATCAAATATCACGATATCTCTAACACGTTGGCAAAGGTTTTGAACAAGTTCAAAAAGGTCGGAGACGTGGAACTTGAAGATATTATTGACATAGACGAGAAGGCAAGAAAATATACTTATTCTATGATAGGAGTCAAATAAGGTGTCGGGTATTATTGCAGTTACAGCCGCCGAGGTGTTTACGTATATAGGTTACGTCATAGTCGCGCTTCTTGCGCTTATGGCAATGATCGTCGTGCACGAACTCGGACATTATACGGCGGGAAAACTGCTCGGTTTCAAAATCGACGAGTTTTCAATCGGTTTCGGACCTGCAATTTTCAAGCGCAAAAACAAAAAGACGGGCGAAGTATTTTCGTTGCGTCCTTTTCCTATCGGCGGATTTTGCGCTTTTCACGGTGAAGACGCGGACGGCGCGTTGCTCGATACCGACGGCAATCCGGTAAAAGATTCAAAGGGAAATGTCGTCAAAGACCCCGACGCGTTCAACAATCAAAAGCCTTGGAAACGCCTTATAGTGCTGTTTTCGGGCGCGTTTATGAACTTTTTGAGCGCAATCGTCATCATCACGATATATTTCACGGCGTACGGACAAATTTTGCCGAGCGTCGTGCAAACTGTCTCTACGTCGAGTTATCAAAACGTATTCGAGGACGGGGACGCAATACTTGCAATCAACGGAAAGCAAGTGAATATTATGCTTCAAGAAGACCTCGACAACGCTTTTTCGGGACTTGGAGAAAGTGCGCAGTTTACCGTTTTCCGCAACGGCAAAAAGGTGAAAATTACCGCAAATAAGTTTGATTATTTCCCGTTTGAAGACGGTGATATGATATACGCCGTAAACGGTGAAAAGGTTGAAACGCCGTATCCCTATCAACAATTGGCGGAAAATGTCGACATCGACGGTCAATTGACGCTCGTCGTCGTAAGATACGATGAAAACGGTGAGATTTGCGAGCAAACTACTATGCTCGTACTCCAAGGTGAAAACGGCTTTTACAGTCACGGCTTCGGATTTACGAGAGCTCTTGCAAGAGTGAAACTCCCGTTCTTCCTTGCATTCGGCAGAGCGTGGGGATTTAGCTTCTTTATCGTGTTCAAGATTTTGGCGTCGCTCGGTGCGCTTATAACGGGTAAAGCGGGCATAGAAACGGCGGGCGGAACTATTACCACCATCGGTATGATGGCAAAGGTGAGTGCACTCGGATTTGACAGTTTCTTGTACGTGGTTGCAATCATATCGGCAAACCTTGCGGTTATGAACTTGTTGCCTTTCCCCGCACTTGACGGAAGCCGTATGCTCTTTACACTTATAGAGATGATATTCAAAAAGCCCGTACCGCGCAAAGTCGAGGCGGTTATTCACACGGTGGGACTTGTGCTGCTAATCGTGCTTGCGGTGTTCCTCGATATATTTCACCTCGTAAAAGGATAAGCGGAAAAAGTATTGCTTGTTTAACAAAAACGATAATCTAATGCGGTTAATCGCATTGTGAGATATGGATAAAACGATGATAGAAAGAAGAAAAACGAGAAAAATTTTTGTCGGTGACGTAGCGATTGGCGGTGACGCGCCTATTACGGTGCAGTCGATGCTCAACACCAAAACGATTGACGTCGAAGGCTCGCTCAAACAAATCGATGAACTTAAAAAGGTCGGTTGCGACCTTATACGACTTGCAGTGCCCGACGAGCAATCGGCGTACGCATTCGGTGAGATTGCAAAAAGATGCGGGCTTCCGCTTATTGCAGACATACATTACAATTATAAACTTGCGCATCTCGCGCTCGATAACGGGGCAAAGAAAATTAGAATGAACCCCGGCAATATGCGCGATTTTTCGGAGATTAAACCGCTTGCGCAAAGGCTTATCGATATGCACGTTCCCGTGCGCGTGGGTGTAAACGGCGGATCTCTCGATCCAAAGTTTAAGGGTATAGATGAAGCGCGCGCACTTTGCGAAAGCGCGTTGGAGTGCGCAAACGTCTTTGAAAGTCAAGGTATGCGCGATATCGTGATTGCAATCAAGGCGTCAAATACGCAAGTAAACGTCGAAGCAAACAGATTGCTTGCAAAAGAGTGTGATTATCCCTTGCATATCGGCGTGACGGAGGCGGGAACGCTTCGCACCGGTCTTATTAAATCCGCAATAGGCATAGGAACTTTGCTTCAAGAAGGCATAGGCGATACGATAAGAGTGTCGCTCTCGGCTGACGTAAGAGAAGAAGTGCTTGCGGGCAAGAAGATTTTGCAAACACTCGGAATACGCAAAAATGCCGTCGAGGTGGTGTCTTGTCCCACTTGCGCGCGTACGGAAATCGATGTTGAAGGACTTGCAAACAAGGTCGAAATGATGTGCGCGGGTATTGAAAAACCGCTGACGATTTCAATTCTCGGTTGCCCGCTCAACGGAATAGGTGAGGGTGAAAACAGCGATTTGGGCATAGCGGGCGGAAAAGAAAAGTCCGTCATACTCAAAGACGGCAAAATTCTCAAAACGGTGAATAGTGCCGATTTAATGACAGAATTTGACAAATTATTGCAAGAAGTATTATCAAAATGACAAAATATTGTAATACTTTTACAATCTAACGGCAAAAGATAAGAGGTTTTTGATGACAACGAAGTTTTTTGAAGAATTTACGATAAAGAGCAAAGGTGAGTTTCCTATGCTCAAATTGAATTCCGCAACTTACTACAAACAACAAAGAGAGTTGGTCGTTAAGTTTATTATTTCCGCATTCGAAGTGCGCGCATTCGACGAGGATAGCAAAAAGAAGGTGCAAAGCATAATCGAAGAGATGTTTTCGGGAATAACGATAAGCGTGCAATATATCCGCACGTACGCGGACGCCAACGTCGTCAAAAACAAGGTGTTGGAGTTCTTTAATCGCACCAATCAAATGATTTTCAGACGAATCAATGACGAAACGCTCAATATAGAGGTGGGGGACAACGATATCGATGTCAAATTGACCTTCGATACGCCTACTTATAAAATGCTTATGGCGGGGGATTTGCTCGATAGATTGTACGATTGTCTCGATTGCTCGTTCAATCAACATATCGATATCGTCACGGAAGAGGACGTGCTCAAAAAAGAGGAGGCAATAGAGGATATACATATCGACACGACGGTGAAAGTCGACCCGTCTATGAGACTCGTCGAGACGAGAACGGGCGCAAAAGTGTATTCCAGAGGCAAAATCGACGGAATTTCGCAAATGCCAAACTATATAATCGACGTAAAAGGCGCGTGCGACAACATCGTTTTGTGCGGAAAAATCTCGCAAATAGAGAAGAAAACGTACAAAAACAAGCGTTATAATCCCGACGACGCGAAGACGGGTCCCGAGATGCTTCCGTTCGTTAAATTTGTGCTCGACGATACCACGGCAAGAATAGACAGCGTGTGCTTTGCAAGCAAAGACGAGGAAGTGGACAAAATACTTGCGCTCAAAGATCAATCGACGGTCGTTTGTATGGGAAAAGTGAGTTGGTCGCAATACGCGGGAGCGTGGTCTTTTACCGTGAACGCGATATTCGAGGCTGATATCAACTTTGACAGTATTCATCTCACTTCCGTAAAGCCCGTGCCCGACAAATACGTGACGATTAAACCCGAACCGTACGTCGATACTACGCAAAAGAGCCTATTAGACGTCGGAAAAGTGGAAGAAATCAATCCGTACTTCAAGGGTAAAACATTCGTGGTGTTCGACCTCGAAACGACGGATTTGAAGACTGATTTGGCGGAGATTATCGAACTTGCCGCACTCAAAATCGTTGACGGCGTGGAAACGGAAACCTTCCAAACGCTTATCAAGCCCATTGCTACGATTTCACCCGTTATTACCGAGCTTACGCATATATCCAATGCAATGGTTCTTGACGCACCGAGCGTGGAAAGCGTAATTCCCGACTTTTTCAAGTTTGCGCACGGAACGATACTTTGCGGACACAATATCGCGGGGTACGATTATCCGATATTGAGCAGAATTGCGGAAAAATCCGGATATCATTTTGACAACGAGCTCGTCGATACGCTGTTGCTTGCAAGAAGATATCTTACCGAGCTTCCCAACTGCAAACTTGAAACCATATCCAAAGCGTACGGCATTTCGCACGAGAACGCACACCGCGCTATGAGCGACGTTTTTGCAACGGCGGGCGCACTTAAAATCATCGCGCAAAGAATGTAAGGAAGAAAAATCGATAATATTGCACCTATTTTTGAAAAACGCTTGCAATGTTATCGTATATATGATATATTTTAGATACTATAATAAAACATTATAGAGTGAGCGCCGGCTCACTCTTTGTTTTGTAAGAGGCTGATATGAGCGACGAAAAAAAATTGATTTCCGAAAAAGTCGAAAACGAAGTGCGCGATATGGCGCAAAAAGCCATGCAAAACTTCAATGGCGTGGAGCTCGTGGACGTGAGTTTCTACAAGCAATACGGCAAACTCAACGTCGAAGCGTTTTTGTGGAAAAAAGAGGGTATATCTCTCAATGATTGCGAAGCGGTGCACAACGTGCTTTCGGGTATGCTCGACACTATCGAGGACGATTTTGCAGACGATTACGTCTTGAACGTGTCATCGTCGGGACTTGACAGAAAAATCGTGTCCGACGACGATTATAGGCGCGCGCTTGACACCGAAATCGAGTGTTTCGACGGTGCGAAGAACAAAACTCACGGCGTTCTCGTGGCGTACGACAGCGAAAATATCACTTTGAAAACCGAGGGCAAAAAGCCCCAAAATATAGTTTTAACAAGAAAAATTTTAACGAAAGTACAACCGTACGTAAGGTTTTAGGAGGAATCTAAGAATGATGAACAAAGAGTTCTTTCAAGCATTGGACGATTTGGAAAGAGAACAACACATCTCCAAAGAGTCTATGATTGAATCAATCGAAGCAGGACTTGTGTCCGCTTACAAGAAGGAATACGGCTTTGCAAGCCCCATTTCCGTGCGTCTCAACGAAGAAAAAATGACCTACAAAGTCTACGCGCACAAGCTCGTCGTTGACGAAGTCGAAGACGAAGAAACGCAAATCTCCCTCGAAGACGCGCAAGATATCGACAAAAAGTACAAAGTCGGTGACGTCGTTATCGAAGACATCACGCCCAAGGACTTTTCGCGTATCGCGGCACAAACGGCAAAACAAGTCATTTTGCAACGCATCAACGATATGAAAAAAGCTATGGTTCTCAACGAGATGAGCGAACGCACGGGTGAAATCCTCAGCGCAATCGTCAGACGTAAGGAAGCAGGCACTGTGTACGTGGAAATCACGGGCACACAAATGGAAGGCGTTATGATGCAACAAGATCAAGTTCCTACCGAAACGTACAACGTCAACGACGTCATCAAAGTGTACGTCAAGAAGATCCGTGACACGGCGCACGGCGCACAAGTGGTGGTATCGAGAAGCTCCGCGGGCTTCGTTCGTAGATTGTTCGAGCTCGAAGTGCCCGAAATCAAGGCGGGCCTCGTGAAGATCAACAGTATCGTTCGTGAAGCAGGTTTCAGAACCAAACTTTCAGTAAGCAGTGAAGATCCCAACGTCGACGCAGTGGGTAGCTGTATCGGCAACAAGGGCGTCCGCGTAAACGCAGTGGTTGCGGAACTCGGCGGTGAAAAAATCGACGTTATCGAATATTGCGACGATCCTATCGAATACATTGCACGCGCACTCAGCCCCGCACAAGTGCTTATGGTCTCCATCAACGAGGAAGAAAAGAACGCAAAGGTCATCGTTCCCGACGAGAAACTTTCGCTTGCAATCGGCAGAAGCGGTCAAAACGCGCGTCTTGCGGCAAAACTCACGGGCTGGAAGATAGACGTAAAACCGTATTCTTCTCTCAACGTTGAAAGCCAACAACAAGGTGAATAAAATGTCAAACCCCAAGGACACACGCAAATGCATCGCTTGCAGAGAACACTCCGATAAGTCCGAAATGCTTCGTTTCGTGAAGCAAAAGGACGGAAGCGTGTTCCTCGACGAGAGCAAAAAAGCGGACGGCAGAGGCGTATGGGTGCACGATAGCGCGGATTGCAAAGCAAAAGTTTGCAAAAAGAAAATGCTCAATTCCGCCTTCAAAACCAACGTCTCGGACGATATATACGACAAGATAAATGACTGATAAAATCAAAGCATATATAGGTCTTGCGCAAAGAGCAAACGCCGTTTTGTACGGTGAAGACATAATTTGCGAGAAAAAGCGTCTTGCAAAGGTCGTGCTCGTGTCCTCGACCTCGGGTGACAAATATAGAGATAGAATTGCAAAAAAAATGTCCGATTGTCCCGTCTTTGAAGTGGATAATCTTTGCGAGGCTCTGCATCGCGACGGCGTAAAGTCGATTGCGGTGTCAAACGAAGCTCTTGCAAATGCAATTATTAGTTTATTGAGGTGAATAATGCCTGAAAACAAAAAAGAAACAAACGTCGATTCCGTAAAAAAACTCGGTGACTTCAAGGCAACCAAGCTTGCCGACCTTATCGGTGACATCTCTCGCGAAAAATCGAGAGCAAACGTCATTATGGCGTCAATCAAGGCAAAGCGCGACGCGTTGATTGCCAAAGCCGAAGACGAAGCAAAGGCAAAAGCGGAAGCGGAGGCAAAAGCCAAAGTCGAAGCCCACACCAAACCCGTTGAAGAGGTCAAGGTCGAAAAGGAAGTCAAAGTCATCGAAAAGAAAGCGGAAGTGAAAGCGGAAACGCCCGCACCCAAAGAGGTTAAGGCGGAAAAAGTCGTCGAGGAAGTCAAGAAAGTTGAGCCGGTAAAGCCCGTCCAAAAAGAAACGGAAGCTCCCAAAGCGCAACAAAAGACCGTCGAAGAGCCCGCTAAAAAGATAGAAACGCCCGTCCAAGAGGTCAAAAAAGAGGAAAAACCGCATATCGTGGTTACGCCCAAAACGCCTTTTGAACTCGCACAAGAAAATCCCGAGATTTTGCCTAACGGTGAAGTCCGTCGAATTTACGTTCCGCCAACGCCGAAGCCGAAGGTGCAAACTCGCGTATTCGGTCAAAACGGATACCAAGCACCGCGCGGACAAAAACCGCAAGGTCAACAAGGCGGATATCAACAAAGACCGCAAGGACAAAACGGTCAACAACAAGGCGGTATGCGTAGACCGTCCGCTTCTCAAAATCTTGCAAACGTTGCCCAGCAATTTCCTCCTAAACCGGCAGGGCAAAAAGGCAAGGGCGGAAAACAAAACGCAAATAACGCCAATTCAAATTCCAAGAAGTTTGACGATCGCTCGACTATGAACAAGCGTGCGCTTCTCAAAAAGGGCTATATCGTCGACGATAGAATTTCTTACGACGAAGACGGCGAAATGGTCGTTCGTAACTACAAAGTCAACAAGAACCGCGGTGGCGGAAACAGCGCAACCGTTATTATCGAAAACGCGGTTATCACCACCGACCCCGTGTCTATCAAGACTTTGAGCGAAAAAATCGGCAAATCCGCTGCGGAAATCGTCAAAACGTTGTTCGTCCTCGGCATTATGAAGACCATCAACGACAGCATCGATTTTGCTACGGCGGAACTCGTTGCGGACGAATTCGGCATCAAACTCGAATACAAACCCGACGTAACGTTTGAAGATACGCTCTCGGCGCAACTCGAAGTGGACGACGAGGAAGAACTTGACAACCTCGTTCCGCGTCCGCCTATCGTTACGATTATGGGACACGTCGACCACGGCAAAACGTCCTTGCTCGACTACATCAGAAAGACCAACGTCACGGGCGGTGAAGCAGGCGGTATCACGCAACACATCGGTGCTTATACCGTTACGCTCAACGGCTCTCCGATAACGTTCCTCGACACCCCCGGACACGAAGCGTTTACGTCAATGCGTGCTCGCGGTGCGCAAGTTACGGATATTGCGATTTTGGTCGTTGCGGCGGACGACGGCATTATGCCTCAAACGCTGGAAGCAATCAGCCACGCAAAACAAGCAAACGTGCCGATTATCGTCGCTCTCAACAAGATGGACAGAGCGGGCGCAAATCCCGACAGAGTGCTTTCTCAACTTGCAGAAAACGGCGTAACGCCCGAAGAATGGGGCGGGGAAACTCCCGTCGTCAGAGTGTCTGCAAAGACGGGTATGGGCGTTGAAGAATTGCTTGAACAAATCCTCGTTCGTGCCGAATTTGAGGAACTTCGCGCCAATCCAAACCGCAACGCTCGCGGTACGATTATCGAGGCAAAACTCGACAAGGGACTTGGCAAAATCGCAACCATCCTCGTTCAAACGGGTACGTTGCACGTCGGAGACAACGTCGTGGCGGGCACTTGCACTGGTAAGATCCGCGCGATGATCGACGACAAGGGCAGAAAGGTCAAAAAAGCGGGTCCGTCCACGCCGGTATCGGTTACGGGTTGGGACGACGTTCCGGAAGCGGGCGACAGAATCGACGTCGTTGCGGACGAGAAGTTTGCAAGAGAACTTGCCGAAGAGCGTAAGCTCAAACTTGCCGCAAGTCAAACGGAGTCCACGTCGGTATCGCTCAACGATTTGTTCGACAAGATCTCCAAGGGTGAACTTAAATCCGTCAAACTCATCATCAAAGCGGATGTTCAAGGCTCGGTTGAGGCTGTCAAACAATCTCTTGCCAAACTCGGCAACGAGGAAGTCAATATCGATATCATTCACGCAGCGGTCGGCGGTATCAAGGAAAGCGACGTGTTACTTGCCGAAACATCTAACGCAATTATCATCGGCTTCAACGTCCGTCCCGATACTAACGCAAAACAACTCGCGGCGCAAAAGAAGATTGATATCCGCTTCTACAACATCATTTACAACGCTATCGAAGACATCGAAAAGGCAGTCAAAGGTATGCTCGATCCCAAGTTCCAAGAGGTCGTTCTCGGTTCTGCCGACGTTCGTGAACTCTTCAAAATCAGCGGTGTCGGCACTATCGCGGGTTGCCACGTCACCGACGGTAAAATCGTCAGAGGTGCGCAAGCAAGACTTATCCGCAACGGCAAAGTCGAGTATACGGGCGAAATTTCGTCCTTGCGCCACGGCAAAGACGACGTCAAGGAAATGGCAAGGAACTTCGATTGCGGTATAATGCTTTCCAACTTCCAAGACATCAAAGTGGACGACGTAATCGAAGCGTTCACTATGGAGAAAACCAATGAAGATTAAAACCGAGCGTGTAAACGCTGAATTGGCTAAACAAATCACCAAAATCATTGCCGAAAACGTGAAAGATCCGCGTCTTGGCAATGCGATCGTTGGCGTCACCAATGTTTATACGACGCCCGATTTGAAATACGCAAAGGTGTATTTGTCCATATACGCGGAAGACAAAGAGAAAGTGCAAGAGGCGTATCATACGGTATGTCGCTCTCGCAACTTTATCCGCAATATGCTCAAAGACACCGTGCAAATCCGTTTGTTGCCAGAGCTCAATTTTCTCATTGACGACAGTGTCGATTACAGCATAAAAATCGACGGTTTGCTCAATCAAATCAAGAAAGAGCAAGAGCATAATCACGTTTCGACGGACACCGAACAAAACGATGACTAATCCGATTTTTACGGAAATAGAAAAACAAATAAATCGCGCAACCGACATTGCGCTTTTTTGTCATACTAACCCCGATTGCGACGCGCTCGGCAGTATGCTTGCGCTTTATTTAGCACTCAAAAAGAAGGGGAAAAATGTGTACGCCTATTGCGATACGCCCGTTCCCGAGCGACTTAAAGTGCTCGTCGGCAGTGAAAACATCACTTTTCCGCAAAAAAGAGTTCACGAGCTTGCGATATCGCTCGATTGTAGCGATTTGGATAGGCTCGGACAGTGTATGAAGTCGTTTTTGTCCGCAAAAAAACAGATTGCAATTGACCATCACGTATCTTTCAAGAGATTTGCATCGACTTGTCTCGTCGACGCGGACGCTGGCGCGTGCGGTGAAATCGTTTACGAGCTCGTCAAGGATATGAAAGCCTTGGACAAGGATATAGCGCAGTTGCTATTTTCCGCAATCGTAACGGATACTGGGTGCTTTGCGCAGTACAATTCCACGAGACGTTCTATGGAAATCGCGTGCGAATTGATGAAATTCGACTTCGACGCGCAAAAAACTATATACGAAGTATATAAATCGACGTCCGTTGCTCGTTTCAAACTCAAAAATCTTGCGCTTTCGAGAACGAAGTTTTTTGAAGACGGCAAGGTCGCGTTGATTTACGTCTCTACGAAAGATTTGACCGATACTGGCGCAAACAGTGAAGACGCCGACGGAATAATCGGCAGTTTGCTTGACGTCGACACGGTCAAAGTGGCGTATTCGCTCTTGCAAGTGGGCGAGCGCAATTACAAATTGAGTATTCGAACAAAGGACGGCATCGACGCTTACGATATCGCAAACGTTTTCGGCGGTGGCGGGCATAAGTTTGCCGCGGGTTGCCGTATCAACGGATATTTTGAAGATATCGTAGAAAAACTTGTCAGACTGGCAAGCGATAGGATGATTTAATTTTAGACGCGTATGAGAGGTTTCGTTAATATCGATAAGCCGAAGGGAATGACGTCAAGCGACGTCGTCGTCATCGTGCGCGGTATTTTGAGGCGTGCAACGTCCCAAAAACACAAAGTCGGACATCTCGGCACTCTCGATCCGCAAGGTACGGGCGTTTTGCCTATTGCGGTGGGGACTGCGACGCGCCTTTTCGATTATTTGCAAGACAAAACCAAGATATATCAAGCAACTTTCGTATTCGGCAAAACCACCGATACGCTCGACGGTGACGGAGTAGTTACCGAGGTGAGTGACGTTTTGCCCACGACCAAGCAAATAGACGAAGTTTTGCCAAAACTTTGCGGTGAAATCGACCAAATTCCGCCAATGTATTCGGCAAAATCGGTCGGAGGACAAAGAGCTTACGACCTTGCAAGAAAGGGTATTGAGGTCGAGCTAAAATCCAAGCGCGTGCGCATTGACAGTATAAAGCGCATTGACGACGGCAACGGCGTTGCACATTTGCAAAACGGAGATAAAAAACTCGACGAAAACGAGTACGCTTTCGAGATCGTTTGTTCGGGCGGTACGTATATTCGCTCGATCGCGCGCGATATGGCAAATACGCTCGGTAGCGTCGCTTATATGAGTTCTATACGTCGTATAAAGAACGGCGCGTTTGATATATCCGAGTCAGTCACGCTTGAAGAATTTGAAAAAGATCCGATTAGATACCTCAAAAATATCGAAAATTGCTTGTCGGACTTTCCGCGTTTCGATTTGCCCGAAAACTTGATTGCAAAAGTTGTCAACGGTGTTCAAGTGCAATGCGAATGTCCGCAAGGATATTTTTTGACGTTTGCGCAAGGTGCAATTCTCGGAATAGGCGAGTGCGTCGACGGAAAATTGAAAATGAAAGTGAGGTTGTGATATGAGTGTAAAAATCGTTGATTTCAATGAAAAATACGACACTCCGATTGCGATTGCACTCGGCTTTTTCGACTGTATTCACGTAGGACACAAACGCCTTGCCACGCAAGTTATTGATTATTCACAATCGCATAACGACGTGCAAAGCGCGCTATTTACATTCTCGAACGATCCGAATACGCTTTTCGATAAGCCCAAAGAGATATATTCGTTTGAAGACAGAGTTTGCGTTCTTGACAATCTCGGACTGGACGTAGTGGTAAAAGCGTCGTTTGACGAGAGTTTTATGTCAACTTCTCCGAGCAAGTTTCTTTTGAAGCTTACGAATTATAAAAATATTCGTTTTATTGCAGTCGGCGCGGATTATACCTACGGCAAAAACGCCGAGGGCAATGTCGATACTTTGCGTGCTTTTTGCGATGAAAACGGTATCGAACTATGCGTCGTTCCGTTTGAAAAGCACAACGGAGAAAAGTTGTCTACACGAAATTTGAAAAATCTCGTATCGAGCGGTAACGTAAGCGAACTCGATACGCTTTTGAGTCAGCCGTACTTTGTGAAAGGGGTGGTTTTGCACGCAAAACACAACGGAACTGGACTCGGTTTTCCGACGGCAAATATTCCAATTGACCGCAATAGATTACCGCTTTGCGACGGAATTTACGCAACGCTTACGCATATTGACGGCAAAACGTATCCGTCTATGACCAACGTGGGGACGAAACCGACTTTCAACGACGATACGCCGTCGATCGAAACGTATATCTTCGATTTTGACTCCGATTTGTACGGAAAAGAAATTCAAATCGACTTTATCGAGCGCACGCGCGATATACGGAAATTTGCAAATACGCAAGAGTTGCATGATAGATTGCAGATTGACGAAAAACAAATTCGCGAAATACTGAAAAATAGGAGGGACGTATGATAATCAATTCAAACAGAGCGACTTTCGGTCCGTCGGGACACGACGAAACTTTTGTGCAAGAAGGCTATCAAGCCACTATCCAAATGCCAAAATGGTTGCACGACAAAGGACTTGAATTGTTTGAATATTCCTTCGGAAGAGGTGTTCGCGTGAGTGCGGAAACCGCCGAAGCGATAGGGAACGAGGCGGATAAGTACGGCATCGAAATGAGCGTTCACGCGCCGTATTTTATCAATTTTGCGTCCGTAGAGCAAGAAAAAGCGGACAATTCCATAACGTATTTATCCTCATCGCTCAAAGTATTGCGCCATTTTCACGGCAATAGATGCGTTTTTCACCCGGGTGCAGAGGGCAAACAACCTCGCAACGAAGCGTTTGCGCGCACTCTCGACAATTTTGCGCGCGCCTTGGACGTTATCAAAGCAAACGGTGACGACGATTTGATCGTATGTCCCGAAACTATGGGAAAGCAAGCTCAAATAGGCACTGTTGACGAGGTTATCAAGCTTTGTCAGCTTGCGCCAAACGTTTACCCGTGCGTCGATTTCGGACACGTAAACAGCCTTCTCGGCGGTGCTTTGAAGACTGCGGATGATTTTCAACGCATAATCGACGCGATGTTTGACGGAATAGGGGAAGAAAAGACCAAGAATATGCACGTGCATTTCAGCAAGATTATGTATGGCGCAAAAGGTGAAATAAAACACCTTACGTTTGCCGACAACGTTTACGGCCCGGAATTTGAACCTCTTTGCGAAGTCATTGTCAAAAACAATTTGACTCCGCATATCCTCAGTGAATCAGCCGGCACTCAAATGCTTGATTCACTTTATATGAAGAATTGCTATATGCAATCAATAAAAGAGTAAAAGGAAAGTCATATATAAAAAGGATTATAGTAGAGAGAAAATCGATTTTTATAAAGTTTAACAGTAAAAAGTCCACTAAACAGTGGACTTTTTATGTGTAAAATAAACTATAAAACTATAAAATATATCGTTAAAATGTTATTGTTGTTTTGCGACGCTTTCCCATACTTGCGGAAAATACTTTTGAATGAAGATTGCATACGAGTCGTCGGGCTTTGAAAGTAGGTCACAATCTAAGATTTCGTCACGTATTTGTCCGAAATTGAACTCTTTTGCTTTATCCGAAATATCCTTGAAAGAGTGTAGAATGATTTCGCCTTTTTCGACGCACTCGTTTAGATATTCATAAAGATTGTCTATATACTTTATTGGTTTAACACCGATAGACGTATCCGCCAAATAAACCCAAGGCATTTTTTCGAGCCGTTGAAGTTCGCAATCAACGCCGTAAATCGTGCCAGATTTTCCGTCGTGAAAAATCTTGAATTGATTGTCAAAATATTCGTCGTAATGCAAAACGCCGTCTTTGAATCTATAAGTATAAATAGGATTTTTGGCGGCATAGAAAACGGCAAGATTAAAACAATCGGTGAAATACACGTAAGGTTTTCCGTGATTTGAAAGGTTTGGATTAAGGGTGGTCAGTCCGTCTATATTCGTTCCGTGGTATAGTTGCATATAACGATCCTCATCATATTATTGTAAAATATTGTAACATCGATGGAATGATTTTTCAATACCAAGATTTTAAGGCAGTTATAAAGTAAGCAAAAAATAGTAAATAAAAAAATCAGCCCGAGTGACCCTTCGATCTGTTCCTAAAAAATGTGTTTAGGCGTTGGCTGATTTCGAGAGTAGCATAGTAAAATGTATTGGCTGTTGTCAAGAAGTTTTAATGACTTTTACAAATTATAAAAACGATATATCAGCGCAAAAGCTGTATACGGTTATTTGTCTCAGTTTTTCTAATTGCAAGGTTATTAAGGGTAGAACGATTTTTTAGCGAAATTTTGCAAAATTTTGACCTTCAACCCGTATTTTATCTATTCGCAAAACCCGAGCTTTACGCAATGAAAGGTGCAAAAACGCCAATAAACAGTGAATTTTTACAAACGTTTCAAACTTGGTTTTATAAATTATTTGATTTGAAAATCGGAAAAAATTTGATTGATTATCCGTTGGTTTTTGTCAAAATTCTGGTGTTTTTTTGCCGATTATTATGTCAAAATACCGTGTTTTTACCGACGTTTTCACTGCTAAAAATCGTTTTATATCACGCGTTATAATACGATTTTGATTAGATAAACACTGCTTTTATCGTTATTTTTGCTATGGATTTTCCTACGACGTTTACCGCTAGGTTTACCGTCGATATACCATTTAGTATTACTGTGATTTTACGCTTAATTTCGCTTTATTTTAACCGTAGATTTTACCGCATAATCGTCTAATAATCCGCAGATTTTGCCAAAAATATAGCTGATTATTAAGCAAATTTTACGTTAAAAATTAGGGTAAAAGTTGCGGTTTTTAAGTGGTTTTTCGACGGTTTTTTTAGCAAAAATTCAGTCGAAATTGAGTGTTTCGAGCGTATGTTGAACGGCAAGATATGCGTGTTCGTAAGTCAAACCGCCTTGAACGTAGACGATATACGGTTCTTTTATCGGAGAATCCGCGCTTAATTCGATTGAAGATCCTTGCACGAACGCGCCGGCAGCCATAATAACTTGATCTTGATATCCCGGCATATCCCAAGGCATCGGTTTTACGTTGCTGTCAATCGGAGAAATCTCTTGAATCGCACCGCAAAAATCGATAAGTTTTTCTGGAGAACCGAGCTTGATGCTTGTTACGATATCGTAAGGTTTCATATCGTCGCACGGAAGCGTCTCGAAACCGAGTTTTGTGTAAGCTTTTGCAAACAAAAGCGAACCTTTTAACGCGTTTTTGACCGCAGATGGTGCTAAAAACAAACCTTGATAATACGGCAAATAACCGTAAACGTACGAACCTTCTTCCATACCGAGCGATGGCGCGGTCAAACGATACGATACTTGCTCGACAAGCGCGCTTTTTCCCGCAATATATCCGCCTGTGGGTGCAATTCCGCCACCGATATTTTTGATGAGCGATCCCGCGATAAGGTCTGCGCCGACGTCCGTAGGCTCGATTTTTTCGACGAATTCGCCGTAGCAATTATCGACCAAAACGAGCGTTTTGGGACTGATTTTTTTGACGAACTCGATAAGTTGCCCGACTTTTTCGACGCTGATTGCTTGGCGTAAGCTGTATCCGCGACTTCTTGCGACGAAAACGGCTTTAACGAATTGAGATTTTAACGCGTTTTCGATGGCGTCAAAGTCAAATTCGGGCGTCAAATCGGGGTTGGTTTTGAGGTCGATTTTGTCAAAAGATACGCCGAAATCCTTCAAAGATCCTTTGTTATCCGCCAAAATTACGTCTGTCAAGGTGTCGTACGGCATACCCGAAACTGCCAAAAGTTTGTCTCCCGGGCGCAAAACTCCGAAAAGCATAAGCGTCAAAGCGTGCGTTCCTGATACGATATTGGGTGAAACTATGGCACTTTCGGTGTGGAAAACGTCGGCGTAAAGCCTGCAAAGCGTGTCACGGCCGATATCGTCGTAGCCGTAACCGGTCGTGCCGAACATATGGCGCGCTTGAATTGCTTGATTTTTGTACGCGTCAAGAACTTTCTTTTGATTGTAAAGCGCGATATCGTCAAGGCGCGCGAACTGATCTTTGAGTTCCGCCTCGGTCTGTATCATCAATTGTTTTGCCGAATTTTTGTCCATAGTTTATAAATTCCGTTGATTTTTCGTTATGTTTTTTGTTTTTTTATTAGTATTTCAGTTGATTTTGACCGTTCATTCGTCGTGTGAAAACGCATTAAACGGTGGTTTTTTCTTTGATTTTTTCTTCGATATACGCAATTGCGCCGTCTTGATCGTTTACGTCAAACCATTTGACGAAGTCGTATTTTCTAAACCAAGTGAGTTGGCGTTTTGCGTAATTGCGGGTGTGTTGTTTGATTTTGTCCTTGATCTCAGCAAGTTCGACGGGATCGATTTCGTATCCGCGGTCGGTTTTGACGTAATTGCAGTCCGCAAATTCCTTATAACCGATTGCTTGCATAGATTGATAGGAAAAATCACCGACACTCAAAACCTCGTTTACGAGCCCTTGGTCGAACATTTGATCGACGCGCTCGTTTATCCGTTCGTAAAGCTTGGTGCGATCGGTGTCGAGTGCAACCATAATTACGTCGGGCTTCGTGCGCTCGTCGCTGTTTTGAGCAAGCGTTTTGCCCGTTGAGATGATTATTTCAAGCGCGCGAATAACGCGTTTAGTATCGTTGACGTGCAATCTTTGCGCCGTTTGTTCGTCGAATGCGCGCAATTTTTCGTGCATTGCTTGTGCGCCCGCGTCGTCAAGTTCCGCTTGCAAACGATTGCGCAATTCGACGTTTTTGATTGTGTTTGCAAAACTCATCGGATATAGCAACGATTCAAAATACAGTCCCGTGCCACCGACGACGATTGGCAATTTCCCGCAGTTTTGTGCGTTCTCGATTTCCGTTTTTGCCATTTGAGCAAACTCGGCAACGGAAAATTCCTCGTTTGCGTCGACGACGTCGATAAGTTTGTGCGGAATTTCCTTGCGAATACTCTCGCTTTCCTTTGCCGTGCCGATATCGAGCCCGCGATAAATTTGCATACTGTCGGCAGAAATAATCACGCTGTCGATTTTGCGCGCAAGTTTTACGGCAAGCGCGCTTTTACCCGACGCGGTCGGACCTGCGATATACACGGGCGGATATATTATGGTATTTTTATTTATATTATTATCCATATATATAACTATACGATGCGCTTGAACGTCTTTTCGATATCGCGCGCGCTGAAAGCGACGACTGCGGGACGACCGTGCGGACATTTGGTGGGCAAATTGCCGTTTTCGTCCACGTAATTCTTGATAACTCGCTCAATTTGAGCGTGTGAGAGCGATTCACCGCCTTTTATTGCCGCTTTGCACGCTTGTTGGCAAAGCTTGTCTTTGAGCAAGTTTTCGAGAGTAAGTTCGTTCTCGTTGAGCATATTTGCAAACAAATCCGAGAAGAATTTGCCGAAATTGATTTTGGACACGGGCTCCGGAACGGCTTTAATCAAATACGTCGTGCCGTTTTGCTCGATGTCAAACCCGAGTTTAATAAGGTTGGGAACGATTTTGTCGAGATATTCTTCCTCTTCGCCCGTCAACGAGAGTTTGTACGGTATTAAAAGCGGTTGTGCGTATTCGACGTTGAATTTTCTTAGGATATTGTCGTACAAAATGCGCTCGTGCGCTGCGTGTTGGTCGATAATATAAACCAAATCGCCACGTTCGCAAATAATGTACGTATTGAAAATTTGCCCTACTATTTTACCGTCAAATATTGCCGTATCGTCGTTATTATCGGCACTATATTCTATATTTTCGACTTTTTGAGAATACTTATCTGCGCTTTGCGTATCGCAAGCGATTGAATTTTTGGTTTTATAACTATTCGTAAAATTGTTATCGTAATAGTTGATACCGCCGTCGGCAAGCGTGGATTTTGCAATCGGTTTCGTGTCGTACAAATCTATGCCGACGTAGTTTTTGGGTTGAGTTTTACCGCTGAAAAGCTTGCTCGTATCGATGTGCGTTTGCACGTATTCTTGGCTCGGCTTTTCTTCAAAATCGGTCGAAATAGGCGTATTTTGAGGCAAAATTCGGTTGTTTTGGCTCAATTCACTGCCGTTTTGCTCGATATCGAAGCCAAAGGCAACGTTGCTCATATTTTGTGCAATCGTATCTTCGATTGCGTGATAAACCGCACTGAATACTGCGTGTTTATCTCTAAAACGCACTTCCGTTTTGGACGGGTGAACGTTGACGTCCACGTCCTCGAACGGCATCAATACGTCTACGATAAACATAGGATACGTGCGCTTCATAAGATATTCCGAATACGCGCGCTCAACCGCGGTTTGTATCGTGGCGTCTTGCACCGCTCTTCCGTTGACGATAATGGACTGATAAGTGCGGTTTGGCTTGGTGTAATCAACCTTTGACGTGAAACCGCTCACGCGGATATTTCCTCTCTCGTTGTCGACGATTGGAAGCAAATTGTCAGCGACTTTTGCACCGTACACCGAGTAAATGGCGTCGTGCAAACTGCCTCCGTCGTTGGACAATATCACGCCCTCTTCGTTTGATAGCGTGATAGAAATATGCGGATTGGCAAGTATCAACGCTTTTATCGTGTCTTGGATATAATGCAACTCGCTTGACGCTTTTTTGAGGAATTTGAGGCGCGCGGGCGTATTGAAAAACAAGTTTTCAACGCTTATAAGCGTGCCTTCCGCCCTATTGCTTTCACCTTCGAAAGTCACCGTTCCGCCACTCAACGAAATTTGAGACGACGTTTTTTGCGCTTTGCTTGCCGTGATCAATGTTACGTTGCTAACGGACGATATGCTTGCCAAAGCTTCACCTCTGAAACCGAGCGTCGAGAGACAGTCAAGGTCGGTGATTTTGCAAAGTTTGCTCGTTGCGTGCGGTAAAAACGCACTGCGCAAGTCCTCTTTTTCGATGCCTACGCCGTTGTCGCTGACTTGAATTTTGTCAAGTCCGCCCTCTTCGACGTAAACGTCGACGCGCGTTGCGCCCGCGTCAATGGAGTTTTCAACGAGTTCCTTTACGACGGACGACGGCCTTTCGACCACTTCGCCTGCCGATATCATATTGAATACGTTTGAATCGAGAATATTAATTTTGCCCATATTCTTCTCCGCAATCAAAGATTGCAAGGTTTATTCTTCAAGTTGTTTTTTGAGGTCGCTCAAAATGGTGAGTGCTTGTAGCGGAGTGAGATTGTTCACGTCCGTATCACGAATTTGCTTTTCGATTTTGCTTTCACCGCTGTCGAAGAAACTGACTTGCGCAGTCACGTTTTTCTTTGCGGACGAGAGCAACATTTCGTTGGTGTCGCGGTTTTTGGAGTCCTCTTCGAGCGAACGCATAATGTTTTTTGCGTGTTCTATGACGGGTTTCGATACGCCCGCAAGCGACGCGACTTCTATACCGAAGCTTTGCGATGCACCGCCTCTTACGATTTTGTGCAAGAATACTATCGTGTCGTTTACTTGCGAGACGAGCACTCTATAATTCTTGACGCCTTCGAGGTCTTCAAGCTCGGTAAGTTCGTGGAAGTGCGTTGCAAAAAGCGTCTTTGCTTTGACGTTTTTGGTTATGTATTCGAGCACCGACCACGCAATGGAAAGTCCGTCGAAGGTGGACGTTCCTCTGCCGATTTCGTCCAGAACGAGAAGGCTTGACGACGTTGCGTAGTTGAGAATGGTGGCAACTTCGATCATTTCCACCATAAACGTACTTTGACCACCGCTCAAATCGTCGCTTGCTCCTATTCTTGTGAAAATGCGGTCGGTGAGCGAGATTTCCGCGGATTTTGCGGGAACGAAGCACCCGATGTGCGCCATAAGCGTAATTATCGCAACTTGGCGCATATACGTGCTCTTGCCCGCCATATTCGGACCGGTGATGATCATCGTTCTGTTCTCATCGTCGTCGAGAAGCGTGTCGTTGGGCACGTACGCGCCCTTGTCGAGAAGCGTTTCGACGACGGGGTGTCTGCCGTCTTGAATATCGATGCTCTTCACTTTCTTGTTGATGATCGGTTTCACGTATCTGTTCGCAACCGATACGTTGGCAAAAGACAAGAGGCAATCGAGCGTGCTGAGTGCTTGTGCGTCGGCTTGAAGGGACGCAAAATTCTCTATGCACAAAGTTTTGAGTTCCGTAAAAATCTTGTCTTCGAGCATTTGCACGTTCGCTTCCGCGGAAAGAATCTTCTCTTCCAACTCTTTGAGTTCCGCCGTGATATATCTCTCACCGTTTACGAGTGTTTGCTTGCGTTCGTAACGATAAGGCACTTTATCCGTGAAAGATTTTGACACTTCGATATAGTATCCGAAGACCTTGTTATATCCCACTTTGAGCGTGCGGATACCCGTCTCTTCCCTCTCTCTTGCTTCCAAATTGGAGAGCCAATCGCGCGCGGAAGTCTTGATGTCGCGCATTTGATCCAGCGTCTCGTCGTAACCTTTTGCGATATATCCGCCGTTTTTATAGCTGTTTACACCGTCTCTGTCGAGTGCGCTTTGAAGCGTCGCGCATACTGATTTGAGCGGACTGAGATCGCTATTTATTTTTTTGAGCATACTTGCGGACGTATCTTTAAGCGTGAGCTTGATTTGTGGCAAGACTTCCAAAGTGTCGCTTATTGAGAGCAAATCTTTGGGCGTGGAATTGCCGTAGGCAAGTCTTCCGTTGAGGCGTTCGAGGTCGCGCGCTTGTTCGAGCGATGCGCCCAATCTTTCGCGAACGGCTTTTGACGAAATAAGATCTTCCACCGCGTCGAGTCGGGCGTTTATGGCGTTGCCGTCTTGAAGAGGTTGCTCAATCCATCTCTTCAAAGTGCGCGCGCCCATTGCCGTGTACGTCTTGTCGAGCACGCTCAAAAGCGAGCCTTGACGTTTGCCGTCTCTTGCACGCTGTGTCAATTCCAAATTTCTGCGAGTGGAATTGTCAAGCATCATAAAAGATTTGTCGTGCAAGAATACGATTTTGTTGAGTTGCGCAAGCGAGCGTTTTTGCGTTTGCGCCAAGTATTCCAAAAGTCCGCCCGTCGCGCTCACCGCATACGGATGATTGTCAATCTCGAATACGGAAAGCGATTGTACGTTGAAAGTCGTCAAAATTTTCTTCGTCGCGACGCTCAAACCGTAAGCGAATTCGTGATAGCAATGCGCCCTCTTTTCGCTTGCTTTGAAGAACGCGATTTTGGGGTATTTGGCAAGAAAATCTTCGTTGCAAATGATTTCGCTCGGGGAAATGCTTCCCAAGAGGTTGGAAAGTTTGTCGAGATAATTTTCGCCCTCGTACTCGTATACGTTGAACTCACCCGTCGAGATATCCGTCCAAGCGATGCCGAACGCGTTTGCGTTGGTGAAAACGGAGCAAAGATAGTTTGACGACCTCTCGTCGAGGATATCCTCTTCCATAACCGTACCGCTGGATACCACGCGCACGACGTCTCGCTCGACGAGTTCGCCTTTTGCGGTGTTTGCGGGATCGCTCAATTGCTCGCAAATAGCCACGCGATAGCCGTTTTCTATGAGTTTGCGGATATAGTTGTCAACTGCGTGATACGGCACACCGCACATAGGCGCGCGCTCGCTCATACCGCAGTCTCTGCCCGTAAGCGTAAGGTCGAGAACGCGAGAAGCGGTTACGGCGTCGTCGAAAAACATCTCGTAAAAGTCACCCAGTCTGAAAAACAGCAAACAATCGGGATAATTGTCCTTGATGAGAAAATACTTTTTCATCATAGGAGTGAGTTTGTTGCGGTCGATTTCCATACCTTAACCCTCCTTGTGTCCGAAAAGCGAAGCGGACTTCGATTGCGAGATTTTGACGTTGAAGAACTTGCCGATATCCTCACTATCTCCCTCGAAAGTGACGAGCCTTCCGCTTTCCGTTCTTCCGCACACCATACCTTCGTATTTAGGCGCGATATCCTCGCATAGAACCTCGAAAACTCCGCCCACGTACGTGTCGGATATCTCTTTGGTTATCTTGTTTTGAAGCTTGATAAGCCTTGAAATGCGCTCTTGCTTCACAGCGTACGGAATTTGCTCCATCTTTGCGGCGGGTGTGCCTTTTCTCGGTGAGTAAATAAACGTAAACGCGTTGGAATAGCGCACTTTTTCCACGATTTCGAGCGTCTTTTGGAAGTCCTCTTCCGTCTCCGTCGGGAAGCCCACCATAATATCGGTGGTAATGCCGATATCGGGCATCGCTTTACGAAGCTTCTCTATCGTTTGGAGATATTTTGCGCTGTCGTAGCGTCTGTTCATATTGGCAAGCACTTTGTCAGAGCCCGCTTGAATGGGAAGATGCAAATTGTTGCAAATCTTGCTCGAATTAGCCATAGCGTCGATAATATCGTCGTTGAGATCCTTTGGGTGCGAAGTCATAAAACGCACGCGGAATTTGCCCTCGATTTTGTCGATTTCTCTCAACAAATTGGCAAAATTCACGTTGGGATCGTCTACGTCGTTGCCGTAGGAATTGACGTTTTGACCGAGCAAAGTAATCTCTTTGTAGCCTTCGTCAACGCATTTTTTCACTTCGTCGAGAACGCTGTTCATATCGCGCGAAACTTCTCTTCCGCGCACGTACGGCACTATGCAATAAGTGCAAAAGTTGTTGCAACCGTAGATAATGTTTATCCACGCGTTGGGATAACTCGTCCTCGTTTGGGGCGTTTTTTCGTCTATTTCAAGGTAGTTTGCGGGTTGCTCGGTGTCAAAACAACGATACTTTTTGTCGCTTCTCTTCTTAACGCGAGCGCGAGAAGCAACCACCTTTTCGATTTCGTCTTTGAGTTCGGCAATATTGCGAGTGCCGAGCACGATATCGACGTACGGATATCTTTCTTTTAGACTTTCAGCAACGCCGTCTTGTTGTGGCATACAACCAACGACCGCCAAAATGAGATTGGGATTGCGCTTCTTCTCGGCTTTCGTTACGCCGATATTGCCGAGCGCTCTTCTCTCTGCCGTGTCACGAATACAACAAGTATTGAATACGATAACGTCGGGATTACCGTTCTCGGGACAATCGGTATACCCCATATCTTCGAGTATTCCCGCGATTTTCTCGCTTTCGTGAACGTTCATTTGACAGCCGTAAGTGTTGATTTTGTAAAACATATTTCTTCCTTCGCGATACGCTAATATGCGTGCGCGCGTTGCGCGTTATTTCTTCAAATAACTATTATACATAAAAATAGCGCATAAAACAATAATAATTTTGATGAAAAAACGACCAAAAATCAAAAATCTTTTGAACAAGGAACAAAAACGCTCCAAAAAGAAGAAAATTATCCTTACTACGGTGCTCGTTTTGGTGCTTTTGCCAATTGTCGGAACAGCAATCGCGGCGGCAGGTTTCGCTATATGGGCAAACGGTGTTAGCTTTGACAAAAACCTCTTACCCACTGCAAGTGCAAAACCCGTTTTTTACGATATAAACGGTGAGAAAATCGAGTATCTAACCGATGATTACGTGCATCCCGAGCAAATTCCCGACAACCTCAAAAACGCCTTCGTTGCCCTTGAAGACAAGAGGTTTTACTCTCACAAAGGTTACGACCCTATTCGCATAGGCGGTGCAATCGTAAGCAATATCAAGTCTCATTCCGTCAAAGAAGGTGCGTCGACGATAACTCAACAACTCGTAAAAAACACGCATTTGAGCAACGAACGCACAATCGATAGAAAACTCAAAGAAATTGCAATCGCGCGAAAACTTGAAAAAGAATACTCAAAAAACGAGATTTTGGCAATGTATTTGAGCGTCATATACTTCGGAAACGGTGCGTACGGTGTAAAACAAGCGTCAAGACTGTATTTTGACAAGGAAATGTCCGATTTATCTTTGCAAGAGTGCGCAACTCTCGCGGGTATCGTAAAAAATCCCCGTAAATACTCGCCTTTTGCCAAAGAGGAAGATTGTATAGCGCGTCGTAATCTCGTGCTTTCCGTTATGCAAAAAGAAGGTTATATATCCCAAGGAAGCAAGGAATTAGCTTCAAATTCCCCGCTCGATAAGGCAAAAGAAGGCAAATTAAACAAGTCGCAAAAGAAATATTGCGATTACTATATCAAAAAAGCCACCGATGAAGTGTGTGCTATGCTCGGTATAACCAAATATCAACTCAACAATTCGGGATACGAGATATACACCAATCTTGACGTAAATTTGCAAAAAAACTTATTCGACAACGCCAATAATTCGCAATTTTTCGAGAGCGACGACGTACAAAGCGTGCAAATCGTGGTAGATAACCGGCAAAACGCCGTCGTTGCGTGCTATTCCTCTCTTGGTTACGATATAAAAAGGCAAGCGGGATCGGTTATGAAGCCTATTGCGGTATACGCACCCGCAATCGATATGAATTTAGTGTCTCTTGCAACTCCCGTCGTTGACGAAAAAATCGACTTCGGAGGTTATTGCCCGTCAAACTTCAACGACAAATATTACGGAGAAACGACCATAAGAGACGCAATCAAAAAGTCAATGAATAGCGTTGCCGTAAAGACGTTAAGTTACGTCGGATTGCCCAAAAGTGTGCAATACATTTCCAATTTTGGCGTAAATTTAGAATACTTTGACCAAAATTATGCGATAGCACTGGGCGCAACGGCAAACGGCGTGTCCCCTATCGAAATTTGCTCGGCGTATACCGCACTTGCAAATAACGGTATATACAAAGACAATTCTTTCGTCAAATACGTCGTAACAAATGGCAATAAAATATATATCTGCAGTCAAACTCCGAGTCGTGCAGTTGTGAAATCGTCTACTGCAAGCATTATTACGAGCGCGCTTTCCGATACCGTAAAAGACGGCACTGCACGCACGCTTTCCGCACTTCCCTTTGAGGTTGCCGCAAAAACCGGAACTGCCGAACGCGCGGACGGCAAGAATAGCGACGCTTGGTGTATCGGATATAACGATAATTACACCGTATGCGTTTGGCACGGTTCGGACGACGGAACGAGTGAGCGCGGAGGCGGATATCCCGCTATGAATAACAAAAAGATATGGCAAAGCATAAACGACTGCCAATCACAACCAAAATCACTGACCTATTGCAACGAGGTTGAGTGGAAAGACGTCGATACGTACGCAAGCAAAAAATATAAACAAGTTATGCTTGCAAGTCAAAACACCCCGATAGAATACAGAAAAAACGAAGTATTCCCCATCGGCGCAAACGTTGAGACGTCGCATTGTTTCGACGAAGTGGAAGACTTTGATTTTTCGCTTTGCTCCAACGCAAACCGAGTGCAAATAACCTTCGATACGCAAGATATCTACACTTATAAGATTTATCGAGAGGATTTCTACGGCACAAATCTCGTTTGCACCGTGCAAGGCAACGGAGAGCAAAAGACGATATACGACAATCCCCTTGCATTCTTCGACGTCGTAAAATACACTATCGAGTGCGAGATATCCTCAAATGCGGATATAAAAAAGTCGTCAACGAAACTCGTTTACGTTGACGACCTATTAGATAACGGTTTTGATAATATCGATAACAACGATAATTTCGATAATCAAGACGAAAATCTACGAGAGGAAGATTTTGAAGATCTTGACGATAACCGAAACGAAGAATATGAAAATCTTGACGATTAAACGTAAAGACTACACTATTTCTATACCTTCGACTGCTTTTTTGACGAGCGCGTCGATATCCATTGCTTTTTCCGCTTCTCTTACTCTGTCAAGTTTGGGGTGAATTGCGGGGTTCTTGGGCAAGAAAATCGTACAGCAGTCTTCAAACGGCTCGATTGACGTCTCGTACGTGCCGATTTTTCTTGCAAGAGCCATCGTTTCTTCCTTATCGAACGCAACGAGCGGACGGAAAATCGGAAGTCCCGCGCAATCTTCGGTTGAAGTCATACTCTCAACAGTTTGCGAAGCGACTTGTCCGAGGCTTTCACCCGTGATTATTGCCTTGCACTCGGTGTTGTTTGCAACTATGGTTGCGATGCGCATCATAAATCTACGCATAATCGTAATCATAAATTCCGCGGGGCAAACTCTGTGAATTTCCATTTGAATTTCGGTAAACGGCACTATATAGAGCTTGATATCCGTTGCGTATTTGCTGACGATATTGCGAAGTTCGATTACTTTTTCCTTTGCTCTTTCAGAGGTATACGGCGGTGAGCAAAAATGTATTGCGCAGAGCCTCATACCTCTTTTTGCCATCATATACGCCGCGACGGGAGAATCTATACCGCCCGAAAGCAACATAAGACCTTTGCTCGAACAACCTACCGGAAGTCCGCCAGCACCGCTTATGACGTCGCTGAATACGAAAGAATAACCGTTTTCTCTTATATCGACCATAAAATCGTAGTCAAAAGCGGTCAAATCCACTTTGAAGTGAGTATTGGCAAGCACTACACCGCCGAGTTCCGCCGCGATTTCGTAGGACGGTTTGGGAATACGCTTGTCGGCACGCTTGACGGTTACGCGGAATTTGGCATTTTTGAGTACGCACTCTTCCTCTGCTCTCACAGCAACGTCTTTGAGGCAAGCTTTTATATCGCAAAAGCCTTGATCCGCCTTGGTTTCCACCTTGTAAGCGACGGAAAGCGAATAGATGCCGAATACTTTTTTGAGTCTGTCGACGATTTCGTCCTCGTCGTCAATATCGTAGTTTTCAACGAAATATCTGCCTTGTGAGCGCGTAAAATCGCACTGTATTCCGTAAAGTGTGTGCTTGATGTTCTTTATGAGCAAACTCTCGAAATAGTCGCGATTTTTGCCTTTCAAAAAGATTTCGCCGTAGCGGATTATTACAACTTTGTCCATAATTTACCTTTATATTCTTGTGTAATTAGTGAGTTTTTCGAGGCTTGATTTGATATTAGACACGATATAGTCCACGTCCTCGGTATCGTTTTCGTGCGAAGTACTGAAACGGATAATTCCGTCCCTATGGCTATCGTCAAGACCGAGTAATGACTTGAATCTACTCTCGTGATGCGACGAGCAAGCAGAGCCTATGCCTACCAATATTCCTTTGTCTTCGATATCGTGCAAAAGCACTTCACCACGCACGTTTTTGAACGCAACGGTGAGAATGTTGGGAGCACAGTTTTCACTTGGAGATATAATCGCAATATCGTCGATTTGAGCTTGAAGCTCGTCAATCAACGCTTGTTTGAAAGCGGTTTTTCTTGCGATATCGTCCGCAAAAGACGCAGAGCAACGCTCCACTGCGTCGGCAAATCCCAAAATATTCGGAGCGTTTTCCGTGCCCGAGCGGAAGCCTTTTTCTTGTCCTCCGCCGTACAAAAGCGGTTTTATAGACGTGCCTTTTTTGACGAACAAACCGCCTATCCCCTTCGGTCCGTGTATTTTGTGTGCTGAAATCGAGTACAAATCGACGTCGAGCGCACGCAAATTCACTTTGATTTTTCCAAACGCTTGTACGCCGTCGCTGTGGAATATGGCGTTTGGCGCAACTTTTTTGGTGAGTTTTACGAGCCTTGCGATATCGTTGATCGCGCCCGTTTCGTTGCTTACGTGCATAATCGACACGAGCGACACGTTTTCGTTGAGCAATTTCTTAAATTCGTCAACGTCGACCGAACCGTCCGTCTTGATAGGCGCAAATACCACGTCGTAACCTTGCGCCAAAAGTTGATTTGCACCGTTTATAATTGCGTCGTGCTCACCGAGACCGACGATAACTCTGCTTCCCTTTGCCTTTCTCGTGCAAAAAAGCGCGGTATTGTCCGACTCCGTTCCGCCAGAGGTAAAATACAATTCTCCGTCGGGTGCGTGAAGCGCACTCTTTATGCCGTCTCTTGCGTTCTTGATTTTGACCGATAGTTTAACCGACGGTTTGTAAAGCGCGGACGGATTGAAAAAATCGTCTATGCTCTCGTTCATAATCATAGACGCGGTTTCGGGATATATTCTCGTCGTCGCGGCGTTGTCAAGATAAATCAATTTTTCCATTTTTCGGTTATCTAAACACATATTTGCGTTGTGTTTCTCAATTTTATTTTTCTTCGTTTTGTGTTTTTGCACTCTTGATATTCTCGTTTATGAGTGCAATCATATATTCGTCGGGCGCAAAAAGCACCTTTTGGCTTATGCCGGTATCTTCGGGCAAAAACACGATTTGGTACACGCCCAAATCGTACGCTTTATTGCAAAACAAGATATCGAAAGTTTTGCTATAATCAATGACGTCGACTTGGCTATTGCAACAAACCACGTCCTCACCCTCGACTTTATCGTGATACAAATCGTCCATAATGCCGAAACTCGTCACGTCCTTAAACAAAAGTGAAAGCACGACGGACTGTTTGTTGACGACGTCTTTTTTGACGATAACGAGGCGCGTGGTGCTGACTTCGTATATATATTCCTTTGCGGTTTGGTTGTATACGTGTATACAAACGATGCCCCCGGCGAAAAATACGCCGAACGCAATCATAAAATACCAACTGTAAAATATGGACGTCACCACGAACCCAAGCGAAAACAACACGAGAAACATTCCCGTCCACTGCAAACGCTTTGCGTGATGGCTTACGTCAACTTCAACCGATTGAGAATAATTGTCAACCATTATTTCACCTTGTAGTAGTCGTCTTTTTTGACTTTGGTCGTGAGTTTTCCAAAGGACACTTGCGCCTCGCCTCTTTGATTGATTGCTACGAGTTTGCCCTTCTTTTGGAGTGATTTCACGAATACGTTATCACCGATTTTGAGCGGACTATCGTCGGGAACGTCCTCGACGACCGCTTCTTTTTCGTAGTCGGCGGACATAGTTTCGAGTTGTTTGCGAAGTTTCCTTGCTTCAAACAAATCTTTGTCCTCGATTTGCGGTTTGTTCAAAATCTCTTTGATTTTGTCAAGCACTTCGTTGGCTTCTTCGACGCTGTTTTCGATGAGTCGTTTGGTCTCTTTGCGGATACTTTCGTCGAGTTTTTCGCGCTTTTCCTCAATGCGTTTCTTCTCGATTTGCGCGTCTTTGAGTGCTTTTGCGGCGTTTTCTCTATCGATAGACGCTTCGTTTACGAGCTCCGCCGCTTTCATACGCGTCTGCTCGGCAGCGGTCAAAACGTTGTCGAATTGGCGTTTTTCGGCAGAAATTTTGTTCTTTGCGCTATTGATAATATCCTCTTTCAAGCCGAGTTTTTGCGCAATTGCCAATGCGTTGGACGCACCGATTGCACCCATAACCAACTTATACGTAGGTGAAAACGTTTCGGAATTAAATTCCATAGAAGCGGCAACGACGCCGTTCGTTACGAGCGCAAACTCTTTAAGGTCGTTGAAGTGCGACGTTATAAGCGATTTGCACCCAACTTTGAGCAAATGCTCGGCAATGCTCACGGCAAGCGCCGCGCCTTCACCGGGGTCAGTACCCGCACCGAGTTCGTCAAACAACACAAGGGACTTGGAAGTGATAATATCCAAAACTCCGATGGTATTTTTGATATGCGACGAGAACGTGGACAAACTCTGTTGTATGCTCTGCTCGTCTCCGATATCGCTGTAAACGCCGTCGAATACGGATATATCCGCATGTTTTGCGGGCACGTAAAGTCCGCTCATTGCCATAATAGTGAAAAGACCGACGAGTTTGAGCGTAACGGTTTTTCCGCCCGTGTTCGGACCAGTGATGAGCAACATTTTATCGTCTTTTTCGAGTTGCAAGGACACGGGAACGACTTTGTGCGCGTCGATAAGCGGGTGCCTACCGCCTCTAATGCGAACGTAGCCCTCATTATTAAGAGTAGGTCTAACCGCCTTATATTCCCTTGCAAGTTGCGCTTTTGCAAATATCATATCGAGATCGACGATATTTTGATACGACCACGATATGTTGTCCGCGCTTCCCATAATAGTCGAGGAGAAATTGCGCAAAATACGCTCGATTTCAAGTTGCTCGTTGACGAGTTCCACTTTGAGTTCGTTGTTGAGCTCCACCACTTGCATAGGCTCTACGAAAAGCGTAGATCCCGAAGCGGATTGATCGTGTACGAGTCCCGGGATCGAGCCTTTGAAGTCGCTTTTGAGCGGGATAACGTATCTATCCCCGCGCATCGTGACGATGCTGTCTTGCAAATATTTGGAATATTGCGGTGACGTTATGAAAAGTTGCAGTTTGGTGCGAACGTTGTCGTTGAGCTTGCGTATTCTAATACGTATTTGTCTCAATTCCGCCGTAGCGTTGTCCGCAACTTCCGTCTCGCTCAGAAAGTCCTCGAAAATGCTCTTTTCGAGAGGCTCGTTCTCGTAAAGTCTGCTTGCGATATCGTATAAAATGGGGCAATCTTTGACGTTGGTCAAAGTTTTTTTGATTTTGTGCGCAACGCGAAGCGACCTTCCTACCTTCAAAATATCCGCAATGGAAAGCACTGCGCCCTTCTTGGCTTTTATAAGGATATCGGCAACGTCGTCAACGGCAAAATTGGGAGAAAGCGAGTATTCAAACAACACTTTATCCGCTTCCGCCGTTTCGTTGAGTGCGTCGTCGGCTTCGCTTATGGTCTCGAACGGAACGAGGCTTCTTGCCTTTTTCTTTCCGCCTTGCGATTGAGCAAAATCGCTCAATCTTGCAAGTATTTGCGGATATTCGAGAGTGTTTAGACTTTTTGCGTCAAACATAATATTTGCCCTTAAAAGTTGTATTTTTTATTGATTTTATCTTATTTTTGCACCGACTTTGCGTTTGAGGACGGAAAGTATCTTTGCCATTTCGGTTGCGATTTCGTCGTCGGTGAGAGTGCGTTCGAGCGACGAGAACGAAAAGCTCATTGCAACGCTCTTCTTGCCTTGACCGATTTGTTCGCTCTTGTAGGTATCGAATACTTTTGCGTCGGTGAGATATTTGATTTTCGCACCGATAACCGCGTCCGTCATATCTCCCGCAAGTACGCTGTCGTCGACTACGACCGCAAGGTCGCGCTCGATGATCGGGAACTTGGAGAACGGAGCAAATTTGCTCTTTTCAAGGCGTTTCTCGTCGTAAATCTTGTCAATCGAGATTTCCGCGACGTACAATCTGAAATTGTCGATGCCGTAGTTGTCCGCAACGTCGGGGTGAACTTCACCGACGAAGCCTACGCTGTTACCGTCGACGATAATCTCCGCGCCTCTGCCCGTATGCAAATACGGTCTTTCGGAGCGCACGTATTTTTCGTTGATATGGAGCGCCTTGAACGTCTCTTCGAGTGCGCCTTTAATCGTGAAGAAATCAACGCCTTCACCGTACATACCGATGCAAAGTCTGCTCTCTTCGTACGGCAATTCTTTGAGCGGAAGCTCTTTGGGCAAATACACGTTTGCGACCTCGAAGAGTTTTGCGTCTTTGTTGAAGTGCGTGATATTGTAGCACATCGTTTCAATCATACTGTGCGTAAGCGTGGTGCGCATAACGCTCAACGCCTCACCGAGCGGATTGACGAGCTTGATTGCCTTGCGAGCAGTATCGTCCTCTACGAGATTGAGTTGCGATACGAATTTCGGTGATGTGAACGAGTACGTTACGCTTTCCAACAAACCGCACGCGCAAAGAGTGTTTTTGATGATATTGACAAACTTCAAATTGTCGGGAATACCGCCCTTGGTGAGCGTCGCGTATTCAAACAACGTCGGTTTGATATGATTGTAGCCGTAAACGCGGATAAATTCTTCCGCAATATCGTTTACGCCTACGATATCTTCTCTGTCCTCTTTGACCTTTGCGATGAGGCACTTGTCACCGTCAACCACTTCGATACCGAGTCTTTCGAGTATGGATACCAAAGCGGATTTGGGCACTTTGCAACCGAGGATTTCTTGAAGTTTTCTCGTTGTGAACTTGATTTCGCGCACCTTTTGATAGTCGACCTTGACGTCGATTATTCCCTCGACGATATCGCCCGCGCCCATTTGATAAACGAGCGTCAAAGCACGTTTCAAACCGTATTCTTGCGATGCAAAGTCGATACCTTTTTCAAATCTTGCGGAGCTGTCCGAGCGCAAGTTGAGTGCACGAGAAGTGCGTCTTACGTTGTCGCGAGCAAATTTTGCCGCCTCGAAAACGACTTCCGTAGTATCTTGTTGAATACCGCTGTTTTCACCGCCCATAATGCCGGCAACCGCAACGGGCTTGTACGCGTCGCAGATTACGAGCATACTGTCGTTCAACGTGTTTTGTTTGCCGTCGAGAGTCTCGATAGTCTCACCGTTCTTTGCGTTGCGAACGACGATTTTGTCGCCATCGAGTTCTCTCTTGTCAAAGGAGTGCATCGGTTGACCGATTTCGGTAAGCACGTAGTTGGTGATATCCACGATATTGTTGATCGGACGGATACCCACCGCGCGCAATCTCGATTTGATCTTTTGCGAGGACGGGAAAATTTTGATATTTTTCACGCCTGCCGCCATATATCTGGGGCAAAGCTCTTGATTTTGCACGTCAACGGTCACCATATCGGTGACTTTTGCGTCTATATTGCTGACCTTATAATCGATTTCGGGTTCTCTGCAAGAGGTTTTGAGCGCAACCGCAACTTCTTTTGCCATCTTGTAAATACTGTTGCAGTCGGGACGGTTTGCCGTGATGCTCACGTCGAGAATAATATCGTCGTGTCCAAGTGCTTTAAGCGCGTTTTGTCCGAGCGTCGTGCCATTTTCAAAGCGGATAATGTCACCCGTCTTTTGATTTTGCACGTCGTCTTCCGTTACGCCGACTTCTTCGAGCCCGCAAAGCATACCTTCACTGACCACTCCGCGGAGTTCACCTTTTTTGATGTCGTGACAGTCCGCAAGGTGTGCGCCGTCAAGCGCAACCGCGATAGTCTCTCCTCCCTCGACGGGAACGTTGGTGACCACTTGTATCGTCTTTTCACCGATATCTATTTGCGTAACGCGCAAACGGTCGGCGTTGGGGTGCTTGTCAACTTTGACGATTTTGCCGACTACGACGTTGGTCGCTTGTTTCTCTTGATATATGATTTCTTCCACTTCAAAACCGATTGCAACGAGTTTCTTTGCAAGCACTTCGGGTTTGACGTCGATATCTACGTAATCTTTAAGCCACGAAATAGGAACTAACATACCTTTGCCCCCTTAATTGAATTGTTTAAGAAAACGCACGTCGTTTTCATAGAGCATTTTGATGTTGGGAATACCGTATTTTATCATAGCGATACGGTCGATTCCGAATCCGAATGCAAATCCGCTATATACACTGCTGTCAATTCCGCACATATCCAAAACCGCGGGATTTACGATGCCCGCGCCGAGGATTTCAACCCAGCCCGTGCCTTTGCAAACTCGGCAACCCTTGCCGTGGCACATAGAGCAAGTTACGTCAACCTCAACGGACGGCTCCGTGAATGGGAAATACGATGGGCGCAAACGCACCTTGGTGTCTTTTGAGAATATCTTTTCCGCAAAAGTTTGCAAGCAACCTTGCAAGTCTCCCATCGTGATATGTTTGTCAATCGCAAGACCTTCAAATTGGTTGAAAATGGGGCTATGCGATGCGTCGTCGTCGCTTCTATACACTTTTCCGGGCGACACGATGCGGATAGGTGGTTGTTGATTTTGCATAATTCTTGCTTGAACGGCAGACGTTTGCGTACGCAAAACGACGTTGTCGTTGACGTAGAACGTATCTTGCATATCTCTTGCGGGGTGATCTTTTGGCACGTTGAGCAATTGGAAGTTGTACAAATCGCTCTCGATTTCAGGACCTTCCGCAACGGTAAATCCCATACCCGTAAAAATATCTATAAGCTCGTTCTTGATAAGCGTGAGCGGGTGCAAAGTGCCGACTTTTGCAACGTTTGAGGGCAACGTTACGTCGATTTCTTCGGCTTTGAGCCTTGCAAGCTTCTCTTCTTGCTCGATTGTTGCACTCTTTTCGTTGAGCGCACCTTCCACTACGCCTCTCAATTCGTTGACGAGTTTACCCATATTGGGGCGTTCTTCTTTCGGAACGTTTGCCATATCTCTCATAAGCAAGGATATTTCACCGCTTTTGCCGAGATATTTGACTCTGACGTTATTAAGTTCCGCGGAATTGGTTGCGTCTGCAATCATTTGTAAAGCGGAATTTTTGATGCCGTCCATCTTTTCTTTCATAAAATACTCCTGACAAAACTTGCACTCGCGCTTGCGTGTGCGTGTGATAACTAAAAAATAATATCAAAAGTAAAACTAATAGTCAACAAAATATAAAAAAACGCCTCAATTAAGCGCATTTTTGCTCGTATTTTTCCAAAATTCTGAAAAATCAAGTCGTTCTCGCACAAAATTTTCATTTGCACGATGTAGGCAACCTCACCGTTATTCTTTCACTACGACGGTTATATCGAGAGGCGTGTCGGCAAGTTTTATAAGGTGCGTTCCTTTGATTTGCGTATTTCCGAGATATATTTTTTCTTCCTCTCCTTTTAGAATTTTCACTCTATGCGTGGTATCTTTCGATTTGAACGCGACGTCCGCGCTCACTACGTTTTGCGGTAAATGCGGGGACAACCTCAAAACGTCGTTTTGCACGGATAAACCGAAATTTATCGTTGAAAACTTATATATCGGCTCAAAAGTATTCTCAAAATCGATTATTTTTGAAATACTTTTCTTCTTTTTAGCCTCTTTTGAGTCGTTAAAGTATATCTTCATAAATATATCCGAACGCAATGCCGACGCAAGCATAGATAGGTTTTGACGTTGAGATATAACCCAGTATTTTCTATCCAGTAGCGAATTACGCCGCACTTTTGCGTGCCCCGCCGACGACGTCGTCATATACTTCTCCGCTCTTATTGCATACATAAATTCGTCAAGATTTTCCTTGTCGGATAGCTTTGAAAACAACGAAAGAAAATTGATTTTTTGCGTTTCCGTCGCGTTTGCAAAACTATCGAATTTATCGAATATTTCAAGCGGAGAATAATGCACGGAAAAATCGTAATATAATACGCTTTGCACGCTATCGAGCAATCTTGCGTACTTTGCGTATATATCGTCAACGGTATCAATAAAAGATTTTTGATGTGCTTCACCGCTATACCCCGCGCTTATCGCGCACAAACTCAAAAACAGTTTTGACTTTGAATATGCCTTATATTTTTTGTCAAGCAACGCGTTTCCGTCGTCGTTTACGTACTTTTTTGCGATTTTCATAACTTTGGTCAACGTTTTTAAGTCATCGAATACGAAATACGCCTTTTCAAGCAATGCGTACAAAAACGCCTCTTTCATATACGAAATTTCACCGAAAGTTATCGTGCGTATCTTGTTTTGCTCGTCAAATAGAGTTTTCACTCGATCGGCTATAAAGATGTAATCGGAACTTTCAAGGCAAAATCTTGCAAGTTTTACACACCTCGGTTCGTTTTGCACGCTTGCCAAATCCGCTAGACGAGAATAATCCGCCTTCAAAAGCGGTTGCAAAAGCTCCTTATTTTCAAGAAAATCGTCAAATATCCCCTTATACTTTTTGTTTTTGAGGGTAAAAAGCGCAAATTTTATATGCCTTTTATAAAATTTATCGTTGACCGTTCCACACTCCTCGGGCAACGGCATAAGTCGCACGAAATCTTTGCAAGCGGAATTATACTCCGTTTCACCGAGCTTCTTTGCGTCTTTATCGCGCGGTTTTTCACGCGTAAGTAAGTATATGACGAAGAAAACCGCAAACGTTACGATAGTTATTGCATAAACCATACGTTATTTATTGCCTATATTTCATTTTTTAGTAAGAAAACCGCGCAAAATTCATTAAAAAATGCAATTTTAAGTTGTTAGAATATCGTTTTACAAAAGAAAAAAGAAGACTCTTGCGCCTTCTTCTTTCATAGCGAGATTAGTCTGTAAGCCGAGTTCTGTGTTTGACGGTCATCTATCTAGGACGTACATTTCTGCACGCCTCAAGCGATGTCGGGAACTTGCGGGCCACATTTCACGTTCCCTATCTTGCATCGAGTGGGGTTTACATCGCGCATTGTTGCCAAATTGCGGGTGAGCTCTTACCTCGCCTTTCCATCCTTACCGAAAAATCGGCGGTATTTTTCTGTTGCACTGTCCTTGAAGTCGCCTTCACCGGGAGTTACCCGGCACCCGTGCCCTATGATGCTCGGACTTTCCTCGATTATTTCACGCGACCGTCCGGCTAACTCGCATATTGATTAAAGCACATTTATATAAAAAAAGCAAACGAAATAGGCATTTTGCTCTCGTTTGCTTGTGATATCGCTATTGTTTCAAATACGATATTCGTTATTTCGCAATACTCTCTTTGTATCTTTGTGCCCACGCTTTCATCTCGTGCGCGTGAGGTACTGCGTATTTGCTATAATCGTTACCGCCGATAAGTCTTGCCACTTCGTCCGTATCGTCTTCGAGCAAATCGACGTGTGTGAGCGTTTTGCCGTTTTGAGTGGACTTGGCAATGAGATAATGACTGTCCGCCATAGCGGCAAGCGACGGCATATGCGTCACGGCAATAACTTGTCTATTGCGCGATATATTGCACATTTTCTCGGATACTACCGCGGATATATTGCCGGAAATTCCGGTATCTATCTCGTCGAATACCATCGTTCCGATGCCGTCTATGCCCGTAACGATATTTTTGAAAGCAAGCATAAATCTCGACATTTCACCGCCGGATATTATCTTTGCAAGCGGTTTTAGAGGTTCACCGACGTTGGGTGAAATCAAAAATTCCACGCTATCCGCGCCGTTTGCGCTTATCTCGTCGGGCTCGTCGGTCGTTTGAATATCCACCTTGAACGTAGATCCGCTCATACCCAAATCGCAAAGTTCTTTTGTTATATCCTTTTCAAACTTCTTTGCGACTTTTTGACGTAGCGCAGTAAGCTTTTGCGCGTCGTCTATGAGCTCTTTTCGTGCGGATTTTATCTCTTTTTCAAGTTTTTCGACGGTTTCGGAAGCGTTGGCAAGCATATTTGCCTCTTCGCTTGCGTTTTGATAGAACTTTTGCAAAGCGTCCCAATTCCCGCCGTATTTATGCAATATCGTGCGCACGAGTTCAAGTCTTTCTTCGATTTTTTCCGCCGAGCGCGCATCGAAATCAAGTCTTTCGAGCATATCTTCAAGCGTATCGCTTATGTCGGTAATCTCGACCTTTGCGCTGTCCAATCTATCCGTAAGTGGCGCGATTTGGTCGTCGTAAGTAGATATGGAATTAAGCAAAGACGAGCAATTTTTGATAGACGCGCTCACGCTCGACGAGTCGTAACCGTCAAGTATGCGCTTTGCGTCCGACAACGCGGAAAGAATCTTTTCCATATTGCGGATACGCTTGCGTTGCGCCAAAAGTTCCTCTTCTTCACCGTCTTTGACGTCCGCTTTCTCGATTTCCTCTATCTGATAAGTAAGCACATCAAGCTTGCGTTCTCTCTCGCTTGCGTCACCGAATTTGGAAAATTCGTTTTTGAGCGACACGTATTTTTTGTGCGATTTATAGACGGTTTCTTTTGCTTTTTCAACCGCGCTTTCTCCCATATCGTCAAGCAATTTGATATGATTGGAGCTTTTGAGCAAAGATTGGTGTTCGTGCTGTCCGTGAATGTCCACGAGTGTTTCCGTCAATCCTTTTAGGATTGAAAGCGTGGAAATTCTGCCGTTTATACGGCACTCGTTTTTGCCGTCAACCGTCATTTTACGGCGCAAAATAAGCACGTCTTCGGCTTCTATTCCCAAATCGTCGAGGTATTCTTTGACGTTTGGCGTAAGATAGTCCTCGAATACCGCTTGTACCACTGCTTGATCCGTGCCGTAGCGTATAAGTGATTTGTCAGCTCTTTCGCCCAATACGAAATTCAGCGAGTCTATGATTATAGACTTGCCCGCGCCGGTTTCACCGCTCAAAACGTTGAGACCGTTTGAAAGCGTCAATTCGAGCTTGTCGATTAGTGCGATGTTTTCAATTGATAATTGAGAGAGCATTTTGGTTTATTTATAACTTTTAGCTGAAAAGTCTGTTTGCTTCAAGCAAATCTTCAAGTCTGCGACGCACGGTATCAACGTGTTCCACACCGTCAACTGCCACGAATATCGTATTGTCACCCGCAACTACGCCCAACACCTCGTCGTATGCGAGTTTGTCGATGAGCTCCGCCGCAGGTCCTGCGCTACCCACTTCCGTGCGCAACACGATAAGATTGCCGGAACTGCGTATGGAAATAACCGTATTCTTAAACATATTGAGATATTTGTCCGCGGCGTTGGTCTCTTTTTGTTGTTGCGCGGCGTATTTGTAATGTCGACCGTCGCTTGCGAGCGTCTTGATGATGCCCATATCTTTTATGTCGCGAGATATAGTCGCTTGCGTAACGTTGAAACCTTCTTGGCGCAAATAATCTACGAGTTCTTCTTGCGTGTCAATATCGTGTTTGGATATGATATCCAAAATTTTGAGTTGACGATTTGCTCTTGCCATAATTATCACCTTATCCTTTGGATTTACCGTGAGGTAACTCCCCATCTGTTCATCTTTTGAAGTAGTTTTTTATAAAAATCATCGTTATTTGCAATGATAAATTTTGCTTTGTTTTCGGATTTTTTCACGACGATTTCGTCTCCGTCTTTCGCACTTGAAATCAATTTTCCGTCCGCAAAAACGCTTGCCGTCTCACTGCCGTGAAGCGAAAGGACGATTTTCGAGTTTGCGCCCACCACGAGCGGACGAGAATGAAGCGAGTGCGGGCAAATCGGATTGATAGTAAGCGCGTCGACGCTCGGAGCGACGATAGGTCCTCCCGCCGAAAGCGAATACGCCGTCGAGCCCGTCGGAGACGCCACGATTGCGCCGTCGCTATGGTAGCAATCAACAAAATTGCCGTCTATATATAAGTCAACGTATATAGGTCTCGACGTCGCGCTCTTTATCACGACCTCGTTGAGTGCTTGAAAATCGTTACCGTTTACGATTCCGCAAAGAAGCATACGCTCCGCGCATTTGCGCTCTTTTAGGGCGTTTACGATATTTTTCGCACTCTCGTTTTTCTCGCAAGACGTCAAAAAACCGAGATTGCCGAGATTTACGCCAAAGAACGAAATATTTCTGCCTTTTGCTTCTCGGACTGCTTCGAGCATAGTTCCGTCACCGCCGAAAACGACGGCTATCGAAGTGCCGTATTCGTATTCCTCACCGACTTTAAGCTCGTACACGTCAAAATTGCCGTCGTTTCTTATCTCGTCAACGATGGTAATACGCTCTTTTATATCGGTCAAGCCCGCTTTTGTAACGATTGCAACTTTCTCTTTCATTTATGCGTATTATACAACTTTCCCCCATTGAATACAAGTATAAAATGAATATTTTATATACTTTTTGCAACTTTATGCATTTTTGCGCTTTGCGTCAATGTGTTTGACTTTTTTGCTACTCGTTGTATAATAAAAATATGCTTGAAACTTTGATTTGTATCTCCGAATTTGGCACGAAACTCGTCGCGGGACTCTCGGGACTTATTTTTGCTATAATCATAGTCGTGTGCGTATTCTTCGGCAAGAACAAAAAATCAAAGCCGTCCTACCCCGACACCAAGGTCGGAAAACAAGACCAAATTGCCGACGACGACAAGAAAAAGAAATCCAAAAAATCCAAGAACGAGAAGTCAAAATCGGACGACACACAACAAGCCGAACAAAACGAAGATACTTCGGAGATGGGAAAAGAAGATACCGCCAACAAGGGCGAAGATACAAAATAGTTTGATTGAAAAAACGAAAGCGACGCAAGTCGCTTTTTTTATATGGCATTATACGGTTTTACGAAAATACGTTATTTTCTCAATAATAACAAATACTCGATATTTTTGTTATCGTATCTGACGGGCGATATCGTTTCGCTCACCACTTGAAATCCGGCTGAAACGGCATAATTTTTGACGTTTTCAAGGGCGTTTTTGCGCAATTTTTCACTCTTTACTATGCCGTTTTTGTTGAGTGCGGACTTGTCGAGTTCAAATTGAGGTTTGACGAGCACCACCGCTTCTCCGCCGTTTTTCAATAGCGAAAACATAGAACCGAGCACGTATTTTAGAGAAATAAAGCTCAAATCACTGCACAAAAAATCGACTTGTTCAAGAGGCGGAAGTTCCCTTGCGTTTGCACGCAAAAATTTAACTTTTCCGCTATCTAACAATTTTTGATCGAGCGCACACTCCCCGACGTCAACCGCAAGCACCTCGTCTGCACCGCGCCTTAAAAGACAATCGGTAAATCCGCCGTTTGAGCAACCGATATCCGCGCAATATTTGCCCGTAACGTCGAGATTCCACTCTTCAAACGCCTTTTCAAGTTTATACGCGCCTTGCGAAGCAAAGTTTTGATTGTCTAAAACCTCGACGACGTTGTCGTCGTCAACGTCTTCACCGCTTTTGGTAACCGCTTTTCCGTCAACGAAAACGTTGCCCGTTTTTATAAGGTTTTCGGCGTAAGTGCGCGATTTTAGATTGAATTTGTCTTGTATATACTTGTCAAGTCGCATAATTTTGGATGCAAATTTAGTTGCTTTTTTATATTATTTTGCTTTTTTGTCTTTTGATTTGGTCGATTGTGGGGCGGTTTTGTTATCGTTTTTATCCGATTTTTCGACTTTCTCGTTTTTGTCGGATTTGGCTGATTTGTCCGTTTTACCCGACTTTTCCGCCTTATCGGCTTTGTTTTTCTTGCGGATCTTTCGCTCTTCTTTTGAGAAAATTGCGAGTATTCGCGCTACGAACATTACGAAGTCTTTGGAATTGTCGATTGCAATCTTCTTCATAAACGCCTTACCGCCGATGGTCATTGCCGACACGAGAGCGGACACTGCAATCGATACGACGATTTGCCACGTTTCTTCAAGCGATATGGTGATTTTTACGACGAGCGCAGCCGAACAAGCACCGGATATAATACTGAAAATGTCACCGATTATATCGTTGCAAACGCTTGATACGGTATCGCTGTTTTTGACGAGGTTTAACGCGGTTTTTGCACCGTAAACCTTTCTTGACGCCATCGATATAATAGGCGTTACGTCGCACGAAGTCACCGCCACGCCGATGGCGTCGAACAAAATCCCCGTAAGCACGAGGAACGCAAGCAAAACGATAACGACGACGAGCTGATCTGCGTTCTCGACGAGGTTGCTTATATACGAGAAAAACGCGGACAAAACGAGCGATATTATTATCGCTTTTATCCACCAAATATTGCGTTTTTTCTTGGGCTTTTTCTTCTTGTCGGGGTGATCGGGTTTTGGTTGACGCGCGGTTGCGACGTCAGTTGAAATCTTGTCAATTGTCACGGTATTTTTAGCATCTACCGCGCCGTTTTGACCGTTTTGCGAAAAAGAAATACCATCGGAAGACTGCTCTTTCGATGGCAACGGTATATTGGAAGCGTCAGCTTCTTTTTGATTGAGATTATCCACGAAATACCTCAAGTTTTATTGCTTTGGATGGTGGTGACAATTTGGGTAAACCTTGCGCCATAGGTTCGGTAGGATTTCCCTGCGTCGAAACTCGTCGTCACCGTCCGAGAAGTTTCCTATTACTCGTCGCATCGTCTTAAAGAAGAAACCGAATCGCCACTTAGAGCACACTATAATCCCCAGATTGCCTCAAAGAACAGTCTAGAAGATTTCCTTGACAGATTCCGCCCGCCCTTATCTTTTTTTGCAGCGTACATTTCATTGGGCAATCACCGTCGCGTATTGGCCATACGAAAAGGCGTGGTTCCCTAATCCCTATACGTCACTCAAAGCAGGCTACACTGTACACAGCATTTTCACACCGCATATCAGGTTTCACCCCAGTCAGTAGGCAGTTTTTACGCTGTCCACCGAGTTGGGTCTCCACGGAAATTGGTACGGGGTTTGCATGCCGTTGCAAGCCGCCCAAAAACCTTAACTCCCAGCAACAGCCCCAATTTGGGCAAAAGAAGCCGTCACCAGAAACTTCATCGATATGCCCTTCGGCGATATTTTACCCCCGCCTCCGAGTCGGTGGAATCTGACTAGAATACTGCACCACCATTTAATTATATTATACACTATCCTATAAAAATGTCAAATAGGACTGCAAAATACTACAAAATCAGCCACACGTGAGGCAAAAATCGTATAAAATCAACTATTGAGAGTAACTTCGTCAAGTTCTTCGAGGAACGCGTCCACTCTTGCCTTGCTTCTTCTCGTAAGCGCGAGCAAGTCGCAAAGCGGAAGACTTGACAAATTCTCGTCGGCATATGATTTGGCATTTTTAAGCACTTCACCGTTCATTTGCAAGTCGAAAATAGGCGTAGTTGAACGACCGCTTTGTCTCGTTCCTATAAAATCACCCGCTCCGCGCATAGCAAAATCCGCCTCGGCAAGAAATTGTCCGTCGTTGCTCTTGCAAAGAATATCCAGTCTTTCCGCCGATTTTTCGCTTTGCGACGAGGAATGTAGATAGCAATGCGCTTCCGAGCCGTCCCTTCCGACGCGTCCGCGCAACTGATGTAGCGACGCAAGTCCAAAACGATCTGCATTGACGATCAAAATTTCCGTCGCTTTGGTGTCAATACCCACTTCGATAACCGTAGTCGCAACCAAAAGTCGAGTTTTTCCGTTTGAAAAATCGTTCATCGCGCTTTCCTTTTCATCGTTGGACAATTTGCCGTGAATAATCGACGTAGGATATTTATCTATAACCGCTTTATAATCACGCGTAAAACTCTCAATCGAAGTCAAATCGTTACCTTCCGCATCGACGATTGACGGACAGACGATAAACGCTTGTTTTCCGCTATCTAACGCGCTGCATACGCGAGATACGAGCACGTCGAGGTCGTTTGAAACGGTGGTGATAACATTGGTTTTGGCGTCCTCACGCTTTTCGATACGAGATATTGCGATATCGTCGTAAAAAGTCAACGCCATTGAACGAGGAATTGGCGTTGCGGTCATACTCAAAACGTCGCACGCGCCTTTTTTTTCGAGTTTTCCTCTCGCGTTTACGCCAAAGCGATGTTGTTCGTCGATAATCGCAAGCGCAAGATTGCGATATATCACGTCGTCGCTAACGAGCGCATTAGTGCCTATTACGCAAGATATTTCACCGGTATTTAGTCCTTCAAGTATTGCTTTTCTTTGTGCCGAAGTCGTGGAACTCGTAAGAAGCGCGTATTTTATTCCGAGTTTTTGCGCAATCGGCGCAAACTTTTCCGCGTGTTGTTTTGCAAGAATTTCAGTCGGAGTCATAAGTGCACATTGTTTACCGCAAATCGATGCAAGATACATTGCAAAAAACGCAACCGCCGTCTTACCGCTTCCTACGTCACCGCTTATTATTCTCGACATCGTACGGGAAGATTTGACGTCGCTCAATATATCTTCAAACGCTTGCATTTGCGAGGGCGTCGGAGTGAATTTCAGTGCGGAAACATAGTCTACTATTCTAAAATCGGCTAAATTATAAAATACTTTTCTCTCTTTTTTGCAGTTATTGCGCAGTTTTCTATAAATTGAGAGCACGATTGCGATATCGAGCGAAGCAAGCGATTTCACCGCTCTTTCGGCAATATCGAGGCTTTGAGGACGATGCGCAAGCTCAAAACAAGTTGCCATATCTTTGTTGATTTTGGCAAGGCTTCCCTCGTACTTTACGTTTTGAAGAGTGTCGAGCGCGGAATAAACTATATTCTTATAGGCGTTCTGCCCTATCACGTTTTTGAGAGGATATACGGTGTAAATACCGTCAAGCTTGGATATCTTCTCTATCTTTTCAAGGGACGGATTGACGACGCCCAGCGCGCCCCTATCGGAAGTCAACCTCGTGAGCATTCTATAATTTTGTCCCACTTGAAATCCGTCGTGCAAAAACGGCATATTGAAAAACGTCGCTTTGAAATAAGCTTTGTTGTTTGAAAGGTTGTCACTGAACGTGACGTAAAAGGAGCGTTTGCCCCTCGGTGATACGTCCCCCACTTTTTCCACTCTGCCTTCGAGCAAGCAAAGTTGATTTTGCGGAGCGTCGAGAACTTTTACTGGACTTTGCAAATCGATATATTTTCTCGGTAAAAATGAAAAGACCTCGAACACACTGTTGATGCCAAGGTCGTGAAGTTTTTTCACCGTTGCGTCACCGACGCCTTTTATATCTTTGAGTTGCAACATATCATTCAGCCGAAAGTATGTAATAATAATGCGGTTGACCGCCTCTATAACACGCGGTTTCAAGCCAATCGTACTTATCGGCAACTTTTTGCATAAGCGAGTCCGCCTCTTCTTGCGTTACGTCTTGACCGAAGTATACGGACAACATATCTTTGCCTTTTGCAAGTTTTTCGATGGTGTCGAGCGTCGTTTGTTCAACGTCCGAGCCTTTTGCCACCAACTTCTTGTCGCAAATGCCGATTATATCGCCTTCTTTGACTGAGAAACGGTTCATTCTCGTAGAACGCACCGCGTGAGTGACTTCCGCGCACTCAACGCTCTTGATTGCCTCACACATACTCTCGTAGTTCTCTTCCGGCGTACTATCCGCGTCAAACATCAACGATGCGGAGATGCCTTGTGGCATATTGGTGGTCGGAATGACGAAAACTTGCGCCTTTGCAAGCTCTTTTGCTTGGTTTGCTGCAAGAATTATATTGGAGTTGTTTGGCAAAATGAACACGTTTTTGGCGTTTGCCTCGTTGACCGCTTTGAGGATATCGTCAACGCTCGGGTTCATCGTTTGTCCGCCCTCGACGATGATATCCACCATCAAGTCTTTGAATATGTTTGCCATACCGTCGCCGGAGCATATTGAAACCATTGCGTAATCTTTGAGTTCCACTTCCTCTTCGGGCTTGTCGTTGGCGTGGATTTTGCGGTTTTGTTCGAGCATATTCTCGATTTTCACGCCATCGAGTTCACCCAGATTGAGAGCCGCTTTGAGCGCTCTGTCGGGGTGATTGGTATGGACGTGCGTTTTTACGAGATCGGTGTCACCGATGACGAGCACGCAATCGCCTATCGTGGTGAGATAATCGCGATATTTGTCGATTGCAGCGTCCGTAACCTCGTTTTTGAGGTGCGTAATGAAATATTCCGTGCAATATTGGAAGGTGATGTGCTCGTAGTCGTTTTCAAGAGGATCGAATTCTCCGACGCTCTTGATCTCCGCAAAATCGGCGTCTTGCACCTTGCCACCGCTTATGAGGACGAGTTCCTCTCCGACGAGCGTACGATACATACCGTCAAACACCGTCACGAGACCTCTACCGCCGGCGTCTACGACGCCTGCTTTTTTGAGAACGGGCAACATATCAGGCGTTTTTTGAAGGATATCTTCACCCGCATCGATAACGCGTTTGAGGAAAGCGTCAAATTCCACCTTTTTGCCTCTGCTTGCAGACACCGCCTCTTCAGCCATAACTCTCACGACGGTGAGAATAGTGCCTTCCTTGGGCTTGGTGACCGCGCTATACGCGATTTCCGTACCTTTTTTGAGACACTCGGCAAAAGTCTTGGGCGTCAAATCCGCCTTGCCTTCGAGCGCGACTGCGAAACCTCTGAAAATTTGCGAAGATATAACGCCGGAGTTGCCTCTTGCGCCTCTCAACGCGCCTTTTGAAAACGCCATTGCGATTTCGTCGATGAGCAAAGACCCGCAAGCGTTTGCCTCACGCATAGCCGATGCAAGCGTCAAGGACATATTCGTGCCGGTGTCTCCGTCGGGAACGGGAAATACGTTGAGTTCGTCAACGATAGTTCTGTTCATTTCCAGAGCTTTGACACCGCCCGCCAGCATCTCTTTGAATTTTAATCCGTCAATTCTATTCATTTTATCGTATAACCTTACACGCGGATACCCACGACGTTGACGTGGACGCGCTTGACGCGCATACCCGTAAACGTTTCAAGCGAGAACTTGACTGCATCCGCAAGGGACTTTTTTACTGCTTCGATGTTTACTCCCACCTTCAAAACGACGAACAACTCGACGTAAATAAGGTTGTCGACGGTTTGAACCACCGCACCTTTGCCGAGTTGCGATTTGCCCCAAAGTTGGCTGATGTTATCGCTGAAACGACGTGATACCAAATCTACCACGCCATAACAGTCCTGAGCGGTATGGCTTGCAACGGTCTGCATAGCCTCTTCGCTGATGGAAATCTTGCCAAATTTGTTTGAAGTTGTAAGTGACATATCCTAACCTTTTTATAAATACTACTATAAATAAATATTTTTTGCAACTAAAACGTAAATTTTGTGCAAATCGGTTGCAAAATCCAAACGTATTTGATACAATATCAATCGTTCAAATTAGGAGGTACAGTTATGTCCAGAGTTTGTAGTGTATGCGGAAAAGGCAGAATGAGCGGAAACGCAGTCAGCCACAGCAACAGAAAGACAAGACGCAGTTGGGCTCCCAACGTCCAAAAAGTCAAAGTCAACACTCCGACCGGCGGTGTTGAAGACGTATATGTTTGCACTCATTGTCTTCGTTCAGGCAAAGTTGACAGAGCGTAATTGTCTCTAAATACGTAGCAATCAAAGTTAGCCTTCCGAAAGGAAGGCATTTTTTTGTTGTAATTTTTAGGCGTTTTTCGGCTTATTTTCTCCGATTATTTCGCTGAATTCCCTTCTATTCTTTCTTGTCCGAGTTCTTTTTCTTTGAGAAAAGTCGCAATATCGCTTTGATAAATTTGGGCGGATTGATGCAAATAATCTTGTTCATATCTTCACTCCTCGTTTTTGTACAAGTTATGAAAACGACCTCGTTTATGTTACACGATAATAAAAAATCGACGATAAACGCCGATAATTTATTGCGAAAAACGCTTGATTTTTTAGCTTTTTTGCAACGATTTTCATCTCGTCGCAAACGCATCGATTATTTGAAACCGATTATTTGATATTAGTAATTATACTAACGCGATGTATTTTAGCAGTTATGCATCGTCTCGATAGTCTTCCTCGGATCTTTTGAGTGGAACACCGCACTTCCCGCAACCGCGATATCTACGCCCGCTTCTTTGCAAATTGTGATATTGTCTTCAAACACTCCGCCGTCCGCTTCGATGAGATATTTATATCCGTTCTCTTTGCGGAGCTTATTACCTTTTCTGACCTTATCGAGGCACTCGGGCTTGAAACTTTGTCCGCCGAAACCCGCTTGGACGGTCATAATCACGAGCAAATCGATTTGTTCGAGATACGGCACTGCTATATCGAAATCAACGTCCGCGTTGACCACGAGCCCGCACTTTTTGCCTTTGGATTTGATTATATCAAGCGCGCCTTGCACGTCCTCGGACGCGTCGGGGTGAAATGTTACGATATCCGCGCCCGCGTCGCAGAACGCTCCTACGTATCTTTCGGGCTTGGTTATCATTAGGTGCACGTCAACGGGCAAATCGGTATTCTTTCTGATTGCCTTTATCATCGGCATACCGAAAGTTATATTTGGCACGTAAACGCCGTCCATTACGTCGCAATGGATTATATCTCCGCCCAGCGCCTTGACGTCTCTCACTGCCTCTGCCATATTGCCAAAATCCGCTGATAAAACCGACGGTGCAATCAACATAATTCTACCTCTCAATCGTATTTGTTTTCTCGTCTTTGGACGAGCTCGTTATATATGGTCTTATATCTTTCGTACCTTCCGACGCCTATCCCTTTGCCGACGTGCTCTTTTACGGCACAATCGGGTTCGTCAATGTGCACGCACATATTGAAGCGACATTCGGGACGATATTTTTCAAGGTCGTCAAAGTACAATCTCAAATCTTCGGGCTCGATTTTTGCCGCTTCGAGCATTGAAAAACCGCACGTATCAACGAAATACGTATCTTTGCCGACCGCAAAAATTTCCGTCTTGCGAGTGGTGTTTTTGCCTCGTTTTATCTTGCGAGTAAGTTCACCAACTTCCAACTCGTCGCTATCGAGAATTGCGTTGAGAAGCGAGCTTTTTCCAACCGCCGATTGTCCCGCAAAACACGCCGTCTTGCCTTTTGCGTATTCGATGAGTTTGGCAACGTTTTGACTGGTCGAAGCGGAGCACTCGATTTGCTCTACGACGCCGTCGTATTCGCTCGTATCGATATCATTTATATCGCACTTGTTCTTGACTAGCACGGGTTCGATACCCTCGGCAAGGCAATTGACAATAACCTTGTCAACGAGCACGAAATCAGGTTCGGGCTCGGGCGCAATGACGATAAAACACACGTCGATGTTGCTCACGTACGGTCTGATAAGACAGTTTTTACGCGGTTTTACGTCCTCGATGACGAAACTGTCGCGGTCTTTTTCAATGGTGACGTAATCACCGACGAATATTATTCCGTCGTTTTTGAGGCGTTTGCGCGCAAAACAAACCTTGACACCGTCTTTGGTGTCAACGAAAAATTTTGATGCAACCGCTTTTATCACTCTACCGTCGTAAGTTTTCATATCGAGTTTACGTTTTCGTTTATAAGATTATCTCTTTGTATTTTATATCGTTTTATATATCGTTAAATCTAAGTTCTATTACCTTATATAAGGTATATATTATATGATATTTCAATCGCGTTCGCGCGTTTTCAGTCTTTAAGCTCGTTTTGAAGATATCTTCTACGGAGTTGTCCGCACGCACCTTCTATGTCGTTGCCGAGGCTCTTGCGTATCGTTGAGGAAACGCCGAGTTTTTCAAGCTTGTGCAAAAACGCTTCCGTTGCGTCCACGTCGGGCGCGGTGTGATTGCGCTCCTTGACTTCGTTCAAGCGGATAAGATTGACGTGCGAAGGAAAACCTTTCGTAAGCCGGGCAAGTTCCTTTGCGCAAGCGTCGGAGTCGTTTTCATTCTTTATGAGCGTGTACTCGAAGATGACGCGTCTTCCCGTCTTTTCAAAATAGTATTTTGCAGACGATATGAGTTCCGCAATCGGAAACGCCTTGTTTACGGGCATAAGCGCGCTTCTCAACTCATCAAACGGAGCGTGCAAACTCACCGACAACGTGACTTTGTGACCGCTATCGGCAAACTTGCGGAGTTTGTCGCAAAGTCCCGACGTTGAGAGCGAAATATTACGCTCGCTTATATTGATACCGCCCTCTTTGCTCACTTCGTCCAAAAACGCAAGCACGTTGTCGTAATTGTCAAACGGTTCTCCGCTTCCCATAAGCACGAGATTGGTAACTTTTCTGTTCTTTGCCGTTCCGCCGACTTCGCGATTGACCGCAATCACTTGTCCGAGCATTTCCGCATCGGTGAGATTGCGCACGAGTCCGTCAAGCGACGAGGCGCAAAACGTGCATCCCATACGGCAACCGACTTGCGTCGACAAGCAAAGCGTGTCACCGTAATCGTGAGGCATATACACGCCCTCTATGAGGTTGTCGTCTTCAAGCCTAAACAAAAACTTTTGCGTGCCCGATTTGCCCTTGTAAACGTGCAAAATACGCACGGGATTTGCAATAAATTGCTCTTTAAGCCTCTCGCGCAATTCCTTTTTGAGAGAGGTCATCTCGTCAAAGTCCTTGCCGTCCATCAAAAAACCGTATATTTGCGACGCGGTAAATTTTGGACAATCGGGCAATAGCTCGGCAATGCGAGCTTTGTCAAGTCCCAAAAGTACGATTTTCCCTTCGTTTTGCGTCGTCATATCTTCCTCAATTTCGCAATATAAAATCCGTCGTATTCCGCGTGCGGTAAAATTTGAATTTTGCCCTCGTTCCCCGCGTATTTTCCGCCGTCGATATTATCGCAATCTATGCGTTCGAGCACTGCTTTTCCGCTCTTTACGAGCGCGTCTACGACGTCGTCGTTTTCTTCCTTAAACAGCGTGCAAGTGGAATATATCATCATACCGCCCGTTTTCAAATACGCCAAAGCGTTTTGCGCGATTGCGTTTTGCGTGCGTGCAAGCTCCGCTATATCGCTCTCCTTTCTCGTCAAAAACACGTCGGGGTGCTTTCTATACGTTCCCAGACAAGAACACGGAGCGTCCGTAAGTACGAAATCGAATTTGCCTATCCAATCGTTATTGAGTTTGGTTGCGTCTGCTTGCACTGCTTTGACGTTGGGCACGTGCATACGATTTTTATATTTTTGGATAAGCGCGACTCTGTGCGGGTGCAAATCGCACGCCGTTATCGTAGAGTGCGGGCAAAGTTCGCTCAAATACACTGCCTTACCGCCCGGTGCGGAGCAAATATCCAAAATTTGCGCTCCGTCCTTTGCTCCGAGAGCTTGCACTGCAAGCATACTCGACGGCGATTGATAGGTCACGAGACCTTTGTCAAACATACGCTTTACGCACTCCGTTGCGCGCACCTTATATCCGCCGACGTCAGTTTTTTGGTATTTTTCTTTGTGTTTTTCAAGGCATTTTTCAACGTCCACGCACGTTGCAAGGCGTGAATTGACGCGGATATGTTCCAGCGCGTCGTACGGCTCTTCGAGCATTGCGATTACGCTTTCCTTGCCGTATCTTTCAACCGTCTTGTCGATGAACCATTGCGGTTTGGAATATTTGATTGAAAGATAATTCTCGTCGTTTTCACTCGGAAGCGTGTATTTGCCGTCCGCAACCTTTTTAAGCACTGCATTTACGAAACCGCTTGCACCGCCTTTGCCGTTCATTTTGGCAACTTCCACGCACTCGCTGACGATAGCAAACTTGGGAACGTCCGTCAAATTCATAAGCGCGTACGTGCCGATTTTGAGCAAGACGTAAACGACGTTTTGCGGTTTTTTCGGTACGAGCGATGAGAGAATATATTCGATTTGTATATTGTTTTCCAGCACTCCGTAGACGAGTTTTGTCGTCATATCGCTCACGTCCTCACCGTAGAACGCCATATTGCTATACGTCCCCTCGGAAAAGACCTTGATGAGTATTTTGAGTGCCGAATTGATATGTTTTCTCATTATTCAAAAATATAACCGATTTCCACTCGTCTGCCGAGCAAAAAGTCCGTATCGCGCATACGTTTTCCGCCTTCGAGTTGCAACTGACAAATTCTGATTGCACCGTCTTGAACCTTGACTATCAAGCCCTCTTTTGCGTTTGCTTTGAGCACTTCACCGCATTTTGCTTCTCCGTCAAAATCAACTCTTTCAACGTCGAAAATTTTGAGCGTTTTGCCGTCGTAACGCGTAAAAGCAGACGGCCACGGCGTCATACCTCTAACGAAGCAATCTATTTGTCTTGCGGTCTTTGAAAAATCGATAAGACCGTCTTCTTTCTTTATCATCGAGCAATGCGTTGCATTGCTTTCTTCTTGCGGAATAAATTTTGCACTGCCGTCTTGAAGCATAGATACAGCCTTGACGATAGCCTCACCGCCGATATCGGCAAGTCTGTCAAACAGCTCGCCCGCGTTCTCTTTTTCACCGATTTTGGTGGGAATTTCAAGCAAAACGTCACCCGCGTCAACTGCCTTCACGGTGCGCATAATGGTTATGCCCGTCTCTTCCTCACCGTCGATTATCGACCACTGAATTGGTGACGAACCTCTGTATTTCGGCAAAAGCGAAGCGTGCACGTTGAGAACGCCGTATTTGGGTATACTCAAAAATTTCTCGCTCAATATTTGTCCGAAAGCCGCTGTAACCACGACGTCGGGAGCGAGATTTTGAATATCCTCGATGCCTTCGCGCGACACTTTTTCGTATTGCAAAACGGGTATGCCGAGTTCCTGCGCCTTGACTTTGAGCGGAGACGGTTTGAGCTGATATCCGCGTCCCACGGGTTTGTCGAGACCGGTAACCACCGCGCTTACGGGATATACGGAATTGAGTTTTTCAAGCACGATTGCCGAAAAATCGGGCGTGCCCATAAACACTATTTTCATCATTCTTCCTCGTCAAGAATTTCCTTGCACTTCGACGTATAAATTATGCCGTCGAGGTGGTCGATTTCGTGGCAAAACGCGCGAGCGGTAAATCCCGAAACTTTGTATTTTTGCTCTTTGCCGAACCTATCTTGCGCCGTTACGTTCACCTTCATAGGACGAGACACGTATCCGTACTTTTTTGGCACGGACAAGCAACCTTCGAGCCCGGTTTGTTCACCGCTGCAAGAAGTGATTTTTGGGTTGACGAGCTCGTAATATCCCTCGTCGGTATCAACCACGCATACGCGCTTCAAAACCGCCACTTGCGGAGCGGCAAGTCCCGCGCCGTTTGCGCCCTTTACGGTCTCTTTCATATCGTCGAGAAGAGTCCAAAGTCTTTCGTCAAAAGTGTCGACCGCTCTGCATTTTTTGTTCAAAATGGGATCGGGAACTTTCACAATCAATCGTGTTGCCATATATCCTCCGTCAAATCATACTTTGCGGATTTATCTCGACGAAAACGTTGCATTTTTTTGAGCGATTTTCGTCGGTAATCGCATAGATTTTTTCAATTATTCTTTCAAACTCGTCGGGAACGATACGCATAAGTATCTGGTATCTGCAAAGCCCGTTCATTTTGGTCACGGGAGACTTGCTTGCGCCCAGATACACGAATTTGCCGTTGTCTTTTTCGACTTGTTGAATTGCCTTGTATATATTCCTCGTAGTGTCCACGACGTCTTGCTCGTTTACGGCAGTGCAAAGCACGCGCACAACCTTCGTAAACGGCGGAAACTTGGTAACCATACGAGTGTTGATTTCCTTTTTCCAAAAACCGATATAATCGTAGTTTTTTCCGAAGCGGAAAACGTAATGTTTGGGAGCGTAAGTCTGCAAAATGACACGCCCTTCCTTTTCCGCTCTTCCCGCTCTTCCCGCAACTTGCGTGATAAGCTGGAAAGTGCGCTCGCTCGACCTATAATCGCTAAAATACAGCGCGGCGTCCGCTTCCAATATTCCGACAAGCGTAACGTTGCCGAAATCGTGCCCTTTTGCAATCATTTGCGTGCCCACGAGCACGTCCGCCTCTTTGTTGCCGAACGCGGACAAAATCTTAAAATAACTGTCCTTGCGCACCGTCGTGTCGTTGTCCATACGCAAAACGCGTACGTTGGGAATGAGTTTTTTGAGTTCGTCCACCACTTTTTCCGTGCCGATACGCCCTTGTTTTATTTGGTCGCTTCCGCAATTGGGGCACTTGGTGAGCGCGTGATATCTTCTACCGCAGTAGTGGCATTTGAGTTCGTTGTCCTCTTTATGGTAAGTGAGCGATATATCGCAATCTTCGCACTTGGCTATATATCCGCACTCTTTGCATTTTATAAACGACGCAAAACCTCTTCGATTGAGGAAAAGCATTGCTTGCTCCCCTCTTGCAATGGTCTCTTTGAGTGCCTCTTGCAAAGGTATGGAGAACAACGAGCGGTTGCCCATACGAAACTCTTGCGTCATATCCACGATTTCCATTTCGGGAAGCGCGTGTTTAGATATACGGTTTTTGAGCGTTATTAGGTGATATTTGCCCTCGGTGGCTTTGAGATACGTCTCCATATCGGGCGTTGCCGAACCGAGCACCAAAACGCCGTCGTTGGCTTGAGCTCTGAATTCAGCCACACGCTTTGTATCGTATCGAGGATTGGATTCGGACAAATAACTTGTGTCGTGTTCCTCGTCGATGATGATTGCGCCGATGTTGCTAAGTGGCGCAAATATTGCCGAGCGCGCGCCTATTGCGATATGCGCTTTGCCCGTTTTTAGCCTCTTCCACTCGTCGTACCTTTCGCTTGAATTGAGCCCGCTATGTAATATCGCAACGTCGTCCCCGAACCTTGCGCGGAACAGTCCGAGCATTTGCGGTGTTAGCGAGATTTCCGGCACGAGCATAATCGCGCTTTTGCCTTGCTCGCGCATTTTTTCGATAACGGTCTCGTACACTTCCGTCTTACCGCTACCCGTAACGCCGTGTATCAAAAACGTACCTTTGCCGTGCATAATCTCGTCGACTGCCGACTGTTGTGCGTCCGTCAACACAACGCGTTTGTTGTCGCGTTTGAGAGTTTGAAGCGGAGTGGAACGCTCGTGCACGTCGCTTTCCACCACGACGCCTTTTTCACGAAGTCCGCCTATTGCCGATACGCCGAATTTTGCCACCAAAAAGCTCAAAAACTGACCGCCGTTTGAGGCAATATAGTCAATGGCTTCTTGTTGTTTTTGCGCTCGGTTGCCGATGATTTGCTTTATCTCGTCAAGAGATTTGCTATCGTCGACCGTAAGGAATTTTCGAGTATACTCGGGGTCTTTTTCCTCGCGAAGTTTGGCGGGGATAAAGAGCCTAATCACGTCGATATATCGCAAGTTGTAAGTTTTGCGCATAAAGTTCATAAGTCCCAACTGCTCGGGACTTACGGGTGAATCGATATAAGTGGCTCTTTTGAGATTTGCAAAATCAGACTTCTCTTTCTTGCCGATGACGAAGCCGATAATGCGCTTTTTTCCAAACTCCACGACGACGCGACTTCCGATAGGAACGTCGTCGCCCTCGTAGTCAAAAGTGCGGTCAATATCGTTGGTAGATATATCGACGATAACTTCCAAGATCATAGCGAAATCACCTTGTCGAGAATGATATCGGCAAGCGCGCGTTTTTGCACCTCACCACTCTCTATGCACTTTCCGTCGTTGTCGATAATCGTTGCGATATTGGTGTCCGTATTGAACCCAGCGCCCTTTTGCGTAACGTCATTTGCCACGACCAAATCGGCGTGTTTCTTTTTGAGTTTACCTTTGGCGTTCTCGATAAGATTTTCCGTCTCGGCGGAGAAAACGACGAGCTTTCTATCACCTTTTTTCTCACCCAAAGTGCGAGCGATATCGGGGTTTTTGACGAACTCCATAGTGATAGTTTCCGCTTTGATTTTGTTTTCGTAACGCTCTTTGGGCCTATAATCCGCGGGTGCTGCCGCCATAATCGCGATATCGCAACCCTCAAACTCAGCATTGCAAGCGTCGAGCATATCGAGAGTTGAGGTGACGTGAATTGCCTTTTCGACGCAAGCGGGAACTTTGACGCTCATATTGCCGTATACGAAAACCACGCTTCCGCCTCTATCCGCCACGGCCTCGGCAAGTGCACAACCCATCTTTCCGCTGGAATGATTGGTGATAACCCTAACGCCGTCGATATACTCTTCCGTACCGCCCGAGGTGATAAGCACTCGCTTGTCCTTGAAGTCTTGGACGGGAGTAAGATAATCGACGATTGCGTTTACGATTTCCACGGGTTCAGCCATTCTGCCCTTTCCGACCACTCCGCAAGCAAGCAATCCGACGTTGGCGTCGCAGAAAAGTGCTCCGCGCTCTTTGAGTACGCGCATATTTTCAAGTGTCGCTTCGTCCTCGTACATATTGCAGTTCATCGCGGGGCAAATAAGCTTTTGCGCCTTTGAGGCAAGATACGTGGTCGTAAGCATATCGTCGGCAATGCCTTGCGCAAATTTTGCGATAATATTTGCCGTTGCGGGCGCAACTACCAAAATATCCGCCTTATTTGCAAGCGATATGTGGTTGATATCGAACTCTTTGACGGGCTCGAACGGATTGGTAACGACTGCGGATTTGGACAGCGTTTGGAAGGTCAAAGGCGTAACGAACTCTTGGGCGTGATCCGTCATAATCACGTCCACGTTCGCACCGAGCTTTTTGAGCCTCGAAACGATTTCGCAAGATTTGTAAACGGCAATGCCACCGCTTACGCCCAAAACGACGTTCTTTCCGTAAAGCATTTTAGTCGCGTACGATTTTGATTTTGTCTTCGTAGATTTCCTTGCAAGCAAGAGAAATGGGCTTCATTCCGCTCTTTGCAAGATAGTCGCTCTCGCTGGTGACGAGTTCGCGCGTGCGTTTTGCAACTGCAACGGTGAGTGCGTATCTGCACTCTGCGTGTTTGATGAGTTTGTCGATGGGTGGATCGATCATCATAATGTTTGTTCCTCCGATTTATTCAAAGTTTAATTTTTCTATTTTCAGCCACTCGTCAAAGGGTTGCCCTCGATAATCCGGTTTGCCCTTACAAATCCGTTTTATCAAAGCGGTCAATTCGACTTTTTGGCTTGAAGTTCCTTTCTGCGATTTTCCAAGAATGCCACGATTTTGTCCGAGCAGTCCTTTGCAACGTCGTTGACCACGACGAAGTCGTAATACGGTATGCTCTTGCTCTCGAATTCTATCTCGTCAAGGCGTTTTTTGAGACTGTCGGGCGTTTCCGTGCCTCTGCCGACGAGACGCTTTTTGAGCTCTTCCAGCGACGGCGGATTGATAAAAACCGTCACGCAATCGGGATACACCTTTTTGACGTTCATTGCGCCGACGCTGTTGATGTCGAGCAAAATGTCGTAGCCGTCTTTGAGCAGTCTGTCCACTTCGCATTTGAGCGTACCGTAGCAGTTGGTGAAAGTGCGCGTATGCTCCAAAAACTCGTCGTTTGCCACTTTCTTTTCAAACTCGTCCTCGGTAACGAAATAGTAATCGACGCCGTCTTTTTCACCCGGTCTCGGCTTTCTCGACGTGCAAGACACCGAAAATCTCAAATTCGGCATAGCCTCGAACATATTTCCGATAACCGTACTTTTGCCAACACCGCTAAATCCCGATATAACGATAAGCAATCCCGTTCTTTGCATCATTTTCTTCTCCGTCTCAAATCCACGATTTGCAAGCGTTTTCACCTCAAATCGCGTCTTTGAATGTAAAATTTATCGTTTTCCCCTTATGCCCTTATCAATCGTTGCTGCGTTTCGGATATCGTCGCAAACTTGCGACCATATCGTATTTATTATTCGATATTTGCCGCTTGCTCGCGCATCTTCTCGATTTCGTTCTTGATTGCAAGCACTTCGGTGGTGATACGCATATCGTTTGCCTTCGATCCGATCGTGTTCGTCTCTCTGTTAAACTCTTGCACGAGGAAGTCCATTTTTCTGCCCACGGGCTCGTCGCTTTCAAGAAGCGCGCGCATATTCACGATATGCGTGCCGAGGCGCGTGATTTCCTCGTCGATTGCGCAACGATCTGCGTAAAGCGCGACTTCCGTTGCAAGGCGTTGTTTGTCAACGAGCGTCGGTTCGACCACTTCCGCAATGCGAGCGTTTAGTTGCTTGCGATAATCTTCCACGACGAGCGGAGCGTATACCTTGATTTTGTCCAAACTTGCTTGAATATTGTCAAGTTTTGAGGAAATATCCGCCTTTTGGGACAATCCCTCTTTGGCTCTCATCGCTTTGAGGTTTTCAAGCGCGGTTGCAAGTGCGTTCATAGTAAGTTCACCGAGAAGTTCCTCGTCCTCGACCACTTGTTTTTTGACCACTACGTCGGGCACTTTGAGAAGCGTTGAAAGCGTAACGTCATTGTTAAGCCCCGTTGCGTCTTCGAGCTTTTTCACCGCGCAAAGATAATTATTTGCAACGTCGATATCCACGTCGTAAGCGGAGTCGTCCGTAGACTTTTGCTCGTAAGTGAGATAAAGCTCGACGTGACCTCTGGAAAGGTTGGAAGAAATGAGTTTTTTAATGCCGTCTTCAACGAATAAAAACGTGCGAGGCAACTTGAAGTTGCAGTCCAAAAATCTGTGATTTACGGTTTTGAGTTCCACGACGACGGATTTGCCGTCTTTTTCGGCAATACCCTTGCCGTAACCAGTCATACTATACATATACGCGTACGTCCGCCTATAAATAAATTTTAATAATGATATCACAAATTATTTATCAATACAAGCGTTTGCAAGACATTTGGAAAATCGCAAACGAAAATTTGCAAAATATCTTCAAAAACCGATTATTTTTTTGAGAAAAACGAACAAAAATTATGTCAATTTATTCAAATTAACCGACGAAAAAAGAGCGCATAATACGCTCTTTTTGCAACAATTTTTTCAATCAAAAATTTATAGATTTGACGTCGGTCGATATTTGACATTATTCAATTCCGAGCATTGACTTAAACTCGTTCTCGTCGATAATTTTGATGCCGAGTTTTTGCGCCTTTTCGAGTTTCGAGCCGGCGTCTTCACCTGCAAGCACGATATCCACGGTTTTCGATACGGAAGAAGCAACTTCACCGCCGTTGTCCTCGATAAGCTTGGTTGCCTCACCTCTCTTGTATGTGGGAAGCGAACCCGTAAGCACCACTTTAAGTCCCGAGAACGCGCCTTGCTTTTGTTCATTTTCTTCAAAAGTGATACCGCTTGCAAGCAGTCTTGCAATATAATCGGCATTGTTAGAATCACGGAAAAACACATAAACATTGTCGGCAAGTATATCACCGATGCCGTCCACCGCGCCAAGTTCCGCTTTTGAAGCATTTGAAAGATTTTCAAGCGTTCTAAACCGTTTAACCAAGTCTTTTGCGGTCTTTTTGCCTATTCCGTCGATTCCGAGTGCGAATATAAATCTATCAAGCGTCGTACGCTTTGATTTTTCTATTGAATTGAGCAAATTTGCAATCTTTTTGTCACCGAAACCGTCAAGTCCGAATAGGTCGGGAGCGGTCAAATTCATCAAATCCACCGCGTCTTCGAGATGCGTTTCGTTGTACAAAAGTTCCGCAGTTTTTTCACTGAAACCGTCGATGTCCATTGCGTCTTTTGACGCGAAATGGTCGAGTTTGGATATAATTTGCGGTGCGCAATTATCCCCCGTGCAATAGAGGAACGCGCCCACTTCTTTCACGGGTGCGTGGCACACGGGACACTCCGTCGGCTTTTCGATGACTTTTGCGCCGTCAACTTCCACCGCAACGCCCATTATCTCGGGAATTACGTCGTTACTGCGTCTTACGAACACCTTATCCCCTATTCTGACTTTCTTTTTGAGGATATCTCCGTAGTTGTTGAGAGTGGCTCTCGACACGGTAACACCGCCGATATCGACGGGTTCGAGCACGGCAATGGGATTGAGCTTTGCACTTCTCGACACTTGCCAAATCACGTCGTCGAGCGTGGTGGTCATCTCGTCAGCTTTGAACTTGTACGCCACCGCCCATTTGGGGAATTTTTCCGTAAATCCTATCTCGTCGCGCAGTTTTACGTCGTTTACTTTGTACACCACGCCGTCGATAAGATAATCGAGGCTTTCGCGTTTTTCACCCGTGTTGTCGGCGTATTTCATAGCGTCTTCGACGGTATGCACGACGTCGAAATCACCCTCGACCTCGAAGCCTTGCTCTTTCAAAAACTCGCGCATTTCGCATTGCGAAGCAAACGGTCTTTCGCTATATCCGATATTGTACGCCATAAAGGACAAACCTCTTTGAGCGGTTACGCTCGGGTCGAGATTGCGGATTGCGCCCGCCGCGCCGTTTCTTGCGTTTTTGAGAGGATCGGAAGCCGTTTCGTTGTATCGTTTGAGTTGGCTCAAACGCAAAATGCCTTCGCCTTGTATCTCGATTTTGCCTTTATATTCAATGGTTTTGGGCAGTTTTTTGATGGTGTTGACTTGTGCGGTCACGATCTCCCCTACAACGCCGTTTCCGCGCGTGGTTGCCTTTTGAATAACGCCGTTTTCGTACAAAATATTGAGGGTAAGTCCGTCAAACTTGTATTCGCAAGTAAGGTCGGGAAAATATCCCACCGTCTTTACCAATCGACCGCACCAATCGGCAAATTCCTCTTTGGACTGGCACTTATCGAGGCTGTAAAGACGCAAAAGATGCTCCGATTGCTCAAATTTGCCCTTGGGCGCACCGCCCACTCTATGAGTGGGACTGTTTTTGAGCGAATAGCCTTCTTCACTTTCGAGTTTGCGCAATTCGTCGTAAAGTTTGTCGTATTCGGCGTCTGATACGACGGGAGCGTCCTCTTCGTAATATAGTCTTGCCCACTCGTTGAGAGTTGCGACAAGTTCTTTCATTCTTGCAAGTTTATCCATAAAATTCACCGACCAAATTATAACTCATACGTTAGTTATCGTCAATATCCCCTTTTGCTATAACTTTGAGGCTGGAAGCCGCTATTGCAAGCGCAAAACGCTTTACGCCAAGTCCCTTAAACGCGATTGCGGCAATCTTGTCTTCACCGTCTCCCGTCGTTTGTATGATTATACCGCGACCGAATTTGGAGTGTTCCACGATGACGTCTTTTGCAAATTGCGAATAATCGACGCCCAATTGCGGTTTCTTTTGAGAGGACGAGAGCGACGATTTGTCAAATCCGTTGGACAAGCTCTTTTTGAATGACTGCGAGGACGGATTGTTTGCGCCGAGCTTGATACGATTTTCGTTTGCAAAAGAGTTTGCGGAATAATCGGAGTTGGCGTAGCGCACGGATTGCTTAAATCCGCTCATCTCACCCACGAAACGGCTCTTGGGATAATATTCCGTCTTGCCGAAACGATAACGTTGGCGTGCGTTGAGTATAAAGAGTTTCTTGCGTGCGCGCGTGATTGCGACGTACATAAGTCTGCGCTCTTCCTCGACGTCTCCGGCGGTTATAGACTTTTGCGTCGGGAATATTCCGTCTTCGAGCGCGACGATAAACACGTAATCGAATTCAAGTCCCTTAACGGCGTGAATCGTTGCAATCGTCACGTAGTCCTCGTTTGACATCTCGTCGGTATCGGACACGAGCGCGACGGACTGCATAAAGTCGGATATGCTCGACTCTTGGTTGTCTTGCTCGAATTGTTGCACCGCGTTGACGAGTTCTTCGATGTTTTCAAGTCTATTTTCATCCTCGACGTCACCGCTCGTCGCAAGCGCGTTTTCAAGTCCGCTTCGACGGATAACGTATTGCACGAATTCGGTTGCCTTCATCTCTTTTGAGAACTTGACCAAATCCATTGCGATTTCCGTAAACGGCGCAAGTTTCTTTGCCGTCGTGGGCGTGAGCATATCGGGATTGAGCAACACTTGGAAGAACGTAAAGCCGTGCGCTTTTGCAACGTCTTGCATCTCTTGCACCGCGGTGTTGCCTATTCCGCGCTTCGGATAGTTGACGACGCGCAAAATACTGTCGTTGTCGCTGGGGTTTATAGCCAAACGCACGTACGCGAGCGTGTCCTTGATTTCCTTGCGTTCGTAGAAGCGGAAACCGCCGAATACCTTATAAGGTATTCCGTGCAAATTGAGTTCTTCTTCAAACTGACGAGTGACGGAGTTTGCACGCACCAAAATTGCCATTTCAGAGTAACTTGCGCCGTTTCTGTGCAACGTATTAATCGCTCTTGCGACGTTGGTTGCCTCGTCACGGTCGTTGTACGCCTCGTAATACTCAATGCTGTTGTCGTCCTTAATCTCGCTCCAAAGCGTCTTTTCGTTGCGATTTGCGTTGTTTTTTATGACGTTGTTGGCGGCTTTGAGAATTGACGTGGTACTGCGATAGTTTTGTTCGAGTTTGAAGACTTTTGCCCCCGGAAAATCTTTCGGGAAGTCCAAAATATTGCGAATTTCCGCACCGCGCCAACTGTAAATGGATTGATCTTCGTCACCTACGACGAACAAGTTGCCGTACTTTTTGGACAACATTTTCACGATGTCGTATTGCAGTTTGTTGGTGTCTTGGAACTCGTCCACGTTGATGTATTTGAAACGATTTTGATAGCGTTCCAACACGTCGGGGCAAGTCTTGAAAAGTTCCACCGTTTTCAAAAGCAAATCGTCGAAATCGAGGCAGTTGCATTGTTTGAGTTCAGCCTCGTAACGCTTGTAGACTTCAAAAATATTGTACGCGTCGTTGTCGTCTTTTTCGATTGCTTGGTAGTATTCCTCGGGGGACATCGCAAGCGTTTTCGCACGCGAAATATGCCACAAATAGTCGCCCTTTTTCTTGGGATCAGCTTGCGGATAGGCGGTGAGAACGCGCTTTACCACTCTTTCGCTTTCAAGGTCGGTGTAAATGGTAAAATCTTTGGAATAGCCGATACGGTCGCAATCCATACGGAGTATGCGCGCGCACATCGAGTGGAACGTGCTCGTCCATACGTTGGAATAGCCGAGTTGCTTGTCGATACGCTCTTTCATCTCGTTTGCCGCCTTGTTGGTAAACGTGATTGCAAGAATATTGTACGGGTCAACGCCGATCTCGATGAGATGGCAAATTCGCGCGGTCAAAACGCGCGTCTTTCCGCTACCCGCACCCGCGATGACCAGTATAGGTCCGTCGACTGCGTTTACGGCTTCTTGTTGCTGTGGATTAAGTCTTATTTCGCTCATATCTATATGATACACCGCCTTATGCGACAAAAACGTCTCTTTGGCTCAACTATACCACATATTGTGCAAATTATCAATTTTTTGGGGCATAATCCCCCAATTTCGGTGCAAAAAAATATTGATTTAACAAAATAAATGTGTTAACATATATTTATATTGGATTATAGAGGAGTTTTTTTGTTGCAAAAATTCTTCTGTTTTCCGCGCGGAGGAATTTATTTTTATGGTAAATTTTGATGAGATCGAGTTTTTGGAAAGCGAAATCGTAGACGACGACCCCGACGCACCCGTCGGTACTCTCGTACATATTTCAGACGACGGCAAAGTTGATGAAGTATCTGCTGCTCCCACCCAAGACGTGGCAGACGAGCCTATTGTGCAAGAGCCCGTTCAAGAGACCATTCAAGAGACCGTAGAAGAAGATACGGCGCAAGACGACGTGGTCGAACAAGTCGTCGACACCGAAGATACGGACGTTCAAGACGAGGCACAAGACGTTGAAAGTGTGGAAGAGCCCGCCGAAGAGGCCACCCTCACCGACGACGTGCAAAACGACGAACCCGTGGACGAAGCAGTCGAGCAAACGCAAGAAGGCGAAGCTGTCGAAGAACCCCGAGCGGAAGACGCAGTTGAAGAAGACGCGCAAGATATCACCACCGTTGACACCGTAAGCGAGCAAGAAGTTGCAGACGTTGCGGAAGAAAACGACGAAGCTGTCGAGGACGTTCAAGAGGTTGAAGCCGTTCAAGACGTCGCGGTCGAAGAGCCTATCGAGCAAGCCAAAGAAGAGCCTCAACAAGAGCAAGTAGCGGTTGAAGAAGCCGAGCTCCACGTCGAGGAAGCAAATCAAGAAGTCGCTTCCCAAGAAGCGGTGCAAGAAGAGGTTAAGCCCGCAACGCCCAAGAAACCGAGAAAGAAAGCGGTCAAGAAAGAAGAACCCGCGCAAGAGTCCGCACACGTTGCGACCTCGAGCACGAGTATAAATCTCAAAAACGGCAGAAACGTAAACGACGCGTTGTTCGATACGAGTTTTGAAATCGAGCAACCCGCAAAGACCAAGGTCGTTTCCACCAAGAAAAAACAAGAGAAATCGGAAGATCTGTGGGCGGTTGCAGTAGTTGCAAAACCCGCAAAGACCACTGCGTCCAAAGAGGCCAAAGCGGAAGTGCCGAAACAAGAAGTCGAACCCAAGAAGACTGCGACCAAGAAATCCGCACCCAAAAAGTCAACAAAAGTTGAGAATACACAAGACAATTCTACGGAGGAAAAGAAAGTGGCAAAAGCAACCGACAAAACCACAAAAGAAGAAGCAAAGACGACCAAGACGACGAAAGCAACCAAGACCGAACCCGTAAAAGAAGAAGTCAAAGAAGAGAAAGTCGCAAAAGCCAAAGCACCCGCCAAGGAAGAAAAAGCTCCCAAGGCAAAAGCTGAAAAGGAAGACGCTCCCGCAAAAGAGACAAAAGCAACCAAGTCCACCGTAAAAGCCGATAACGACGAAACCGTTATCGTCGAGGGCGAAGGCAAAATGCACGGCAAATACGTCATCAAAAAGACGGACAAAGGCAACTTCGTGTTCAAGCTCTACTCTGCCAATTTCAGAGTCGTGGCAATCGGCGCACAAGCTTACACCACTCTCGGTGCGGCAAAGATCGGTATCCAAAGCGTCATCAACAACGCAGAAAAAGCTCCTATCGAAAACCAAACCTTGAAGAATTACGAAACGCTCAAATTCCCCAAATGGGAAATCTATCTTGACAAGAAAGGCGAATATCGTCTCCGCCTCTACGCAACCAACGGAAGCCTTATCGCAACCACCAACGACGGTTACGCGGACATCAGCGGTGCAAAGAACGGCATTGCGGCAGTCGGCAGAGCAAGCAAGGGTTGCGCAATCGTAAGAAACGACAACCTCTGGTAATTGAGTAACAATTAAATATCGACAAGCACGAAAATTTATTTGTAAAAACACATAAAAAGAACGCCAAATCGGCGTTCTTTTTGATATAAAATTATGTCATTTTAACTTGTTTATTTGTATTATTTTATAGCGTCAATCCACTTGTCGATGTCTTTTTCACTCGTGGACAAGCGTGTGCCGTGGAAGCGTATGCTTATGCCCTTTTGCACGTCGGACGACGGACAAGCGGACTTGACGTCCTCAAACGTATGACCAATCCAACCGCCGTTGGTTGCAAAGACGTACACTTTCTTTCCGCTCAAATCCGCGTTATTTATAAAGGTTTTGACTGCGGGCGCAAAGGTGTACCACCACACGGGCGTGCCGATGATTATCGTATCGTACGCGCTCAAATCGACGTTCAAGTCTTGAATTTGGGGCATATACCCTCTTCTCACCTCGTCGTGACCTTGTTCGACGACTTCGTTGTAGTCACCGACGTACGGATTTACGGTTTTGATTTCGACGACGTCGCCGCCGATTTTGCTTTGAATTCTTTCTGCGATTTTTCTCGTGTTACCGCCAAACGAATAATAAACTATAAGAGATTTCATAAATCTAACCTCACTTTGCTTTTTATGTAATAATTAAATTTTTATATGCAAAGCATATAACTATGTGATATTCCGCTTCGACCGCTCCAAAACGTACGCGTTCCAATCGTAGTCTATCGCTCAATTACGCTTTGAGTATAACGTCGTTTCAATTGTGGTCTTTATTTTCGGTTTTGCATTTGCTCGACCTTGTTTTTGAGTGCGATATACGCCTCTTTTGCGTCGTCGATATCCGCAACGCACAGTTCCATTGGGCAAATTCCGTCCCCCGCGCGATTGGAGATATTTAAGGCGAGCGTGTCGTATTCGACGGCGATCCCGTGCTCGGTGAGATAATCGAGCGCGGACTTGGACAAAACGCGGGCGTAAACTGCCGTTATTTTGCTATATACGAACAGCGTTGCAACCGCCTTTCCGACGACGATATCCGCCACGGAATATCCCGACAAATCAACGTTTTGCGCGATATAATCGAGCATAGGACGAATGCCGTGCTTGTCGTCCACTATTACGGAACTTCCCTTGCAAAGCGCAATAGAATGCCCCGAAAGCGCGGACTTTGCGACGTCCAAATCGTTTTGAGCTATGCTCAAATCACGTTTTGCCGTATTCATATCATTGTTCATTGCTCTTCACCAAAAGCGAGCGCAACGCCATAACGATTACGGGGACGAGCAACGCTTGTGCAAACAAACCGACGAGTCCCGTTCTCACTTGTGCAAGCACCGCAAAGAGAGAAAGTGTAGTTACGTTTTGAAGTATCGCGACGAGCGCAATAAATACGCCTCTTCCGCACACTTCCGCAAGCAATACCGCTGGGAAAGCGAAAAGTCCGTTCTCGGCAATTTTCTTTGAGAAAAGTCCGCTAACCGCACCGAAAATCGCAAGCTCACACATCATAAACGGAAGTCTTGCAAGCGCGGGCATAGGGCTCAAAAACGCCGACGTGAAAAGGAAACTCGCGACCGGTGAAAGAAGACCGATTGCCATACCGTAAGGCGCGCCGAGCAAGCAACCGCCGATAAGTACTGGCAAATACATAGGAAGCCACTCAACACCGCCCGAAGCACCGCAAATCAAGTGCACGAATTGCGGAAGAGCAACCGAAAGTATCACCACGAACGCTCCGATGAGCGATTTGACCGTGATTTTGAAAGCTTTTGATACGTTTTTATTTGAAAGTACACCGTCTATCATAAATATACCTCTAATTCTTTATTGCACGATATCGTGCGTTTTTGAGCGTTATTCCTTACAAAACTTTGTCTTTTGCAAGGAAATTGCGCCGTTTATAAAACGCTATTATTGCTTGTCGTACACGCTTGCGACTTCTTTGAGAAGCGAGCGTATGGGCAAGTGTTGCGGGCAAATTTTTTCACATTTTCCGCATTCTATACAGTCGGAAGCTTTGCCGTTGTTCTTGGTATACACCTCGTGATAGTAAAAATCCGAGTTCCAATCCTTGTAAATTTTCTTTGCGTTGAGGCAAGAGAAAAGGTCGGGAATGGATATGTGTCTTGGGCAACCCGCCGTACAGTATCTGCACGCCGTGCAAGGTATGAGGTGTTGCGCCTTGAATATGTCGCAAACTTTGCCGATTGCCTCTTTTTCTTCGTCGTTGAGTGGTTTGAAATCGCTCATAAACGAAAGATTGTCGCTCATTTGCTCGAAGTTGCTCATACCCGAAAGCACCATAACGACGTTATCGAAGCCCGCCGCAAAACGAATTGCGTAACTTGCGTGCGAACCGCCCTTCAAATCGTCGAGAACTTTGCCCGCTTCCTCGGGAAGATTGACGAGGTTTCCGCCCTTTACGGGTTCCATAACTATAACGGGTTTATCGTGCTTGACGCACACTTCGTAGCACTTTCTCGATTGCACCGCAACGTCTTCGTAATCGACGTAGTTGAGCTGAATTTGCACAACTTCGATTTGCGGATACTCGGTGAGCATCTCGTCAAGAACTTCCGCTTTGTCGTGGAAAGAAAGTCCTACGTGCTTGATTTTGCCTTCCGCTTTCAGTTCAAACGCTTGCTCGTACGCTCTGCATCTCTTGAATTTTTGGAAGATATCCTTATTTTGCGCGTGCATAAGATAGAAATCGAGATAATCGACGCCCAAAATCTCCAATTGGCTCTCAAAGAATGGGCGCACGTCCTCTTCTTTGTTGAAAAACGAGCCGGTAAGCTTATCTGTAAGGATATATTCGCTACGGTCGTGACGCTTTACGAGACATTCACGCACGGCAACTTCGCTCTTGCCGTCAAGATATCCGTGCGCGGTGTCAACGTAATTGAATCCTCGCGCAAGGAATTCGTCAAACATTTTGCAAGTCTCGGCATAATCCACGTCACCGTCTTTCATCGGCAAGCGCATACAACCGAAACCGAAATTTTTCTTAATCTCTGGAAAATCGTTCATATCCTCTCTCCTACTTTTAATATTTGACAATTGTGTCGCAATTCTTGCAATTTTGCAAAATCGTGTTACAATGTACTTACATACTAAAACTTAAAGTCAACTTTAAGTCAAGCAAAATTTTTGATTTTAGAAAAAGTTTTGCAAAAGAGGTTAATATGTCGTATACGATAAGCGAAATCGCAAGCAAATTGAACGTAGCGCCGTCAACTCTCCGCTATTACGAAAAAGAGGGACTTTTGCCCTCTGTCGAGCGCACGGAAGGCGGTATCCGCGTTTATACGCAAAAGGACGTCGAGTGGCTCAAACTTATCGAGTGCCTCAAAAAGACTCAAATGCCGATAAAGGAAATCAAGCAATTTATCGAATGGTGCGGACAAGGCGACGCGACTATCCCCTTGCGTCTCGAACTTATAAAAAGGCAAAAACAAGCCGTTTTGGACGAGATATCGGCACTAAATAATACTCTCGAAATGCTCGAATACAAAGAATGGTATTACACCGTTGCAAGCGAAGCCGGCACTTGCGCCGTGCACGAAAACCTCACCGACGAGCAAATACCGCCCAAATTTGCAAAATTCCGCTCTAAAAAATAAAGCAAAACGATACGAACGCCGGTGCAAATAAAAGACGGATAAAAATAAGATAGAATAAAATAATATGTTAATAAATCTTTATTGTTTATCGAAGTTTTATTGCATAGAAACGATATAAAAACCTCGCAAAAAGCGAGGTTTTTTCGTACTTTTATTCAATATTTATTGCGTTTTATCAGTTGTCGGAACTCTCTTCACCGCTGAAAAACGTTGCGGATTGCGGTCTTATAGATTGTTCGTCTTCATCGGATATAATCTTGACCGCCTTGACTTTGAGCACTCCGCACGCACAGCGAATAGCGGCAATAACGAGTATAACCGCAACGCCAGCAACGAGCGTTCCTCCGTTTCCGCCCGCGGAAAAGTCCTCACCGCTTATACTTGCGATGCTTCCCAAACCCGCCAAAGCAAAGAAGCCCGTTGCGATAAAGTTGAGTATATACGACGCTTTGATAAGTTTGGTTGACTTTTTGAGTTCGGCAATAGGCTTGTTGACTTTTACGACGCCCGTAATCGCGCTTGCAAGCGCAATGGCAACCGCAATAAGACAAATTACACTAACGATTATAATAAGTATGCCGACGATTGAAAGAAACGGTGCTGCCACGACCGCCGCGGCTGCGTCTTCGGTCGTTGCCCCGTCGGAAACTTGCCCTATCGACGCTATGACCGCAAGTCCTGCTACGATCAATACGATTGCAACTGCAAGATAAGCAACCGTGCAAAGAAAGTCAAGCACGCTTGCACTGATAAGATACGGTCTCGATTTTGAATATTCGTTCATAATACCTTCCCCAAATTGTTGATATATACATTATACCACGTATTTGTGCGATTTACAACACTTACTTACACTCAAACGCTCAATACGCGTCGAGCGCGACGTTATAAACGTTTTTATATAACGTTGCTTTTGCCTCGTTATGCTCTTTTTGCGACAATTTTCCGCCCGTCGTCATAAGCAAAAGCGGGATTGCGCTCGTACCTTTTGATATCGGCGGTTGTATATACGGATAATCGCTCAAATAAAAACCGTTGCGTTCGTAAAAACCGATACGACGTTTTGCTTGCTCGGTTTCGGGCACTTCCACTTCAAGCAACAATTTGCCAAAACGAGCGGTTAGATTGCTTAAAATATCGCGTCCAAGCCCCAAATTGCGATATTTCGGATTGACCGCAAAATGCTCGATGAAAGTGAATTTCTCAAAGCGATAAATCGAGATAAATCCCTTTATTTCACCCTCGTCGTCGTCTTTACATACGAAAATTTCAAAGATAGGATTGGAAAGCAACTCTTTTTGCTCGTCGAAAGTGCGCCTCTCGTCAACGGGAAAAGCCTCGACCATCAAGTCGAATACCTTTTCAAATTCGTCTTCTCTCATTTTGCATAGCATTATTTCGTTTCCTTTGACGTTTTATCGTTGTTTTCTTTTTCCATTTTGAGATAGACGTTTTTGATTGATTCGAGCCCCGCGCGCTCACCGTTTTCAACCGCTTTGCCGTACGCTTCGATTGCCTTCTTATAGTCTTTTCTCACGCCTAAACCGTTTTCGTAACATATACCGAGATTGAAGTACGCGACGGCGGAATTTGACGTTTTCACCGCCTCTTTGAAGCATTTTACGGCCTCTTTTCTATCCTCTTTGACGCCTTTGCCTTGCAGATAGCAAAGCCCGATATTGATTATCGCTTGGTCTTCGCCAAGGTTGTACGCTTGGGTAAAGAGTTCAAAAGCGCGCTTATACGCTTTGTCCGTTTGCACGGTGTAGAAATCGTAAAGACCGACTTGCAAGCACGCCATCGGATTTTCGCCTTTCGCACTCTTTTTGAGCCAATAAAGTGCTTTTTCTTTGTCGGCGGTGAGTCCGTAATATCCGCAAGCGTACGCCATACCGAGATTGTATTGAGCGTCGTGGCTTCCGAGCTTTGCCGCTCGTTTGAAGAGTTTGAGTGCGGTTTTCTCGTCTCTTTCAAGTCCGAGTTCGTCTCCGAGATACGCTTCCGCCATTCTCTCGATTGCGTCCGGAAAATCCATTTCCATCGCCATCTGATAATAGAACAGTGCGTTTTTGTAATCGGCTTTTTCGGTTTCGTAAATCGTCGCCATACACCAATAAACGCCGACATAATCCAAATCGCACTGCGCGAAACAATCGAGCGCTTCGTCGTATTTGCCCTTACCGTAATAGTAGTATCCCAAATCGAGCAAAGCGTCGTCTTGACAAAGATTTGCCGCCTTTTTGAGATATTTGATATACGCTTTTGCATCGGGTTCTACGCCGTACATACCCACTTCGTAAATGCGTGCTTGCAAATATAAACTTTCGGGATCGTCGTGCGCCACGCCGTCGGCAAGATATTTCAACCCCTTTTCGTAATCGTGCGGAATAAATCTGTCGTTAAGATACACGTACGCTAAATCGAAATTGAGCGAGTATTCGCCAAGGCTCAATCCCTTTTCGTACCACTCTATGGCTTTGGGAACGTCTTTCAGTTCTTCATTGTTTAAGTAGATAAAGCCTATCTTTTTTGCGACCTCTATATCTCCGAGGTAAAAAGCACGCTCGTAATATTTCAACGCATTTTTAACGTTTTCGATCTCGGAATCTTCAATCGGAGTATTGAAATAATACAATTCACCGAGAGATCTTGCCGCTGCCGCCACACCCAAATCGGAAGCTTTGGCGTAATACTCGATTGCTTTTTGAATATCGATTTTTACATAACCGGTTTCATAGCAAAATCCGAGACGGGCAAAACACTCCGCTTCGCCTTTGTTTGCGCCTTCCGTATAAACGTCGAACGCTTTTTTGTATTGAGAGCGGTAGCCCCAAGTGTCGCCAAGAACAGTATATGCCAAAACGCCGTTCTCCACGGCTTTCTCGTAGTAGACGATAGCGTTTTTGAAATCTGCCTCGTCTAAGTACAAATCACCGATAGCAACGTAATACTTCGGCTTTTTGAGTGCAAGTTTTTTATATTTTGCCACTTTGGCGTCTATATCGATCATATTAATTATCCTTTTGCGCTACGATTTTACACTTAAACAGTAACACAAATAGCAAAAAATATCAATACCAATTGAATTTGACAAAATAATTATAAACAAAATGTCATATCCGCTTGTCAAAACTCAATCGATAAGTTATAATCTTTTGCGTTGGGTTATGAGAGACATCTCTCGCTTGAACAGTTGGAGGAAATGGATTTGTTGACCATTGGCTTCCAACTGCCACCCATTCTAATATTAACTTTGGAGAAGTCGCGTTCAATGGTACATACGTACCAAACACGCACCTTCAATTTGGAGAAGTCGCCTAGTTTGGTCGAGGGCGCGCGACTGGAAATCGCGTAACCGTCAAAAGCGGTTCAAGAGTTCGAATCTCTTCTTCTCCGCCACCGAAATGCAATCTTACGTAACCCGTAGGGTTGCATTTTTATATGTGCGCAACCGTGCTTGCACGGGTTTGCGTACATATAAAAAATCAAATATGCGAAGCATAGTAAGATTGCATTTTAGTGGTAGGAGACCTGCGGAGCAAAGAGATGTTCGTTGCATAGCAACGACTTACATCTTCTTCTCGCAATCACTTGCACTTGCGTAAAAGCGATTGAATATGCGAAGCATAGTAAGATTGCATTTTGGTGGTAGGAGACCTGCGGAGCAAAGAGATGTTCGTTGCATAGCAACGACTTACATCTTCTTCTCGCAATCACTTGCACTTGCGTAAAAGCGATTGAATATGCGAAGCATAGTAAGATTGCATTTTGGTGGTAGGAGACCTGCGGAGCAAAGAGATGTTCGTTGCATGGCAACGACTTACATCTTCTTCTAAAAAAAAAGCGTTTTATTTTTCGCAAAGCACGCAATCTCCCCTCTATGCCCAAAATTTTCAAAAGGAAATGTGACGTCATATATTGTAATAGATATTTTTATATGGTATTATATTTACGTATGGATTGACCGTACGAAAATGAGGGATATAAAGAATGGGAAAAACCGCATTTAGAACGTTTGCAACCTTCACGGTGTTGTTGCTCGTTTTGGCAACGACATTCACTTTGATTTTCGGACTTTGCGACGCGCATATCTTCGCACCGCTCGATATTGCCTCCGCAACGAGCGCGGAAGCGACGACTTCGGCGGACTATTACGCATCGGTCGAGAGTTTGTCCACCAACGGTGCGTCTTTCAGAAGTTCGCTTGCAACTTTGATTACGTCTACGCACAAGTCGCAACCTTCTTATGATGGCCTTATGGACGTATTTCCCGATACGGACGCAAACCCCGACAACAAGAGCCAAATGCTTTGGTTCTATACCGGCACCGTTGCAAAATCGGGCACTAATCGTGAGCACGTATGGCCTAAAGACGGTGGTAAAGCCTTCCCCGCAAAGTCTCAAGCGGGTTCGGACGCGCACCATTTGAGACCTACCGACCAACAACTCAACTCTACGCGAGGCAGTTTGTCCTTTGGCGAAGTCGCTCAAACGGCGGGCAATATCGTAAAAGAGTACAATAGCACGACGTACGACAATCTTTGTTACAAAACCAGCCAATACTTCTACCCAGGCGTTGGATATAGAGGCGCAACGGCGCGTATTTTGATGTACGTTCAAACGCGTTGGGGTGACGCTTGGAATCTTCAATTTGTGCTCGGTGACGGACACAGCAAGACGATCGGCGATATCGAAACGCTTATGAAATGGCATCTCGAAGAACCGGTTACTGCCGCCGAAAGACTTAGAAATGAAGCCGTTTACAAAATCCAAGGTAACCGCAACCCCTTTATCGATCACCCCGAATACGCTGCAAGAATTTATTGCTACGACGGAAAAGCGTACAACTCGAAACTTCAAGCAGTGGTTGCAGAACACGAAGGCACTGAACCTATTTCGGGACTCACTTTCAAAAACGACTCTATGTCCCTTTGCATAGGTGAAACCGCTACGTTGCAACCCACCTACGCACCGTCCAATGCAAAACGCGAAGTAAACTGGACGTCAAGCGATACGACGATCGCAACGGTCGATGCGGACGGCAAAGTTACCGCAATTGCCAACGGAACTACGACTATCACCGTATCGAGCAAAGAAAATCCGTCCATCAAGGCAGCTCTTACCCTCACCGTAAAGAGCGTAAGCAGTATTTCCGTAAGCGGCGAACCCACTAAAACTACTTACAACAGCGGTGAAACCTTCGATACGAAGGGCATCACCGTTACGGCGCACTTCACCGACGGTTCGACGAAGATTGTTGACAACAGTTCTTGCCAATGGCTCGACGCCGTTACGGGACAATCTACCCTTTCTGCGGGCACGACGAGCGTAATATGCAAGTTTACGTCCAACGGACAAACGTTCCAAGACGTCGTAAACGGCATTACCGTCAAGAAAATCACTGGCGGCGGAAAGACGACTATTAAGATTTCGGATACCAATGCGGGCGGATCGTATGCGTGGTACAACTGGACCGTGGGCGGAATTAGCGGTCAAGGCTATATGTATAACAACACGCAAAAAGGCGCGATTCAAATGAACGGAAGAAGCGGTAAAGTTTGCTATCTATTCAATACGACGCCTATACCCAACACTATTATCTCTATCACGATTAAACTCGTAGAAGGCAGCGGCAAGAGCTTCGATATCTACACGTCGAATACTCCCTACTCTTCCGGAACGAGTTTCCCGACGACCGGCACGAAGAGAGGCACTCTCACCGCCGATACCAACGGCGTGACGCTTGCGCTCAACACGACCGACCAATACTTCACTATCAACTATAACGAGTCCACTGCTTGCTATATCGAAAGCATTGAGATTCTCTACGGTGAAGAAGAAACCGAATGTGTGCACGAATGGGGCAATTGGACGGTAACCAAACAACCTACCTACACTGAAAAAGGCACGGAAGAGCGCGTTTGCTCCAAATGCAATGAGAAAGAGTCTCGTGACGTTCCTATGCTCGTATGCGACCACGAGTGGTCAAACTGGACAGTAACCAAACCCGCAACCACCACCGAAAAAGGTAGCGAGGAACGCGTATGTTCCAAGTGCAATACAAAGGAGATGCGTGATATTCCTATGATTGAGTGCACGGAGCACGAATACGGTGAGTGGTCAATCGTTAAAGCTCCGACCGAAAGCGAAGACGGACTTGAAACGCACACTTGCACAAAGTGCGGTCACGTAGAAGAACATACGATTGAACACACACCGTTTACCGTGGACGATTTTGAGGACGCAGTAAAGGCAATTGAGGACGCAACGACGCCCGAGGCAAAGCAAGAGGCAATAACACTTGCGGAAACCATTTACGGCACGCTGTACTCAACCGTAAAGCAAGGCTCTGATGTACAGTCCGCTCTCGATAGGCTCAACGCTCAAAAATCCGCTCTCAATACCCCGTCAAAGGAAGTTACGACGACTTTGCAAGGCGGAGCAATTGCCGGTATCGTCGTCGGAAGCGTTGCTTTCGTATGCATAATAGTAATTGTCGCAATAGTGCTCGTAAAGAAAAACAGAGTTAAAGCCAAATAGTACAGCATAAAAAATACGGCTACGCAATCAGCGTAGCCGTATTTTTATTACGAGATAAATTTAAATCTCAATCTTAATTAAAATTCAAACTTCACTTCTTGTTTGAAATTAAACTATAACACATCTTGAAAATATCGGTATTGTCTATATTAGCGGACAACGACGGTTTTTGTACTTTTTTATACTTTGCTCTAACGTAGTACGATACATCCGCTTTGGTATGGTTTTTTACGGTGAAAAGTGAGTCGTTGATTTGGTCTTTGGATTCACCATTATACTTCAAACCGCCACATTCGTGGTCTGCCGTAACAATCATCGAATAATTGTCTTTGTCGTTCATTTTGGCACTGACAGCCTTGACTGCATTGTCAAATTCATCGAGATACGCAAGCATTCCGCTCATATCGTTGACAGTGCTCGTTTTATCTATATGCGCGCCCTCGACCATAAGAAAATAACCGTTGGGATACTTTGCTTCAAGGAAGTCAACTGCAAACTCTGCAAGTTGTTTGAGCGTGGGCGTTTCGTTTGTTGAAGTGTAATTTGCAATCTCAGAAAACGCACCGATTACTTTACTGCTTTCAAGAGACAATTGACCGTATTTGTCGCAGAAAGTGTAGCCTTTCTCTTCAAATTGACTGCGATACATATCGTAGTTGACGTCGTCATCTTCCCATGTCGTAAGACCCGCGCCAAGAAACAAATCGATATTAGATTCAAGTTGAGTTTCGATTATGGTCTTTTTATCGCTTCTCTTCTTTGCGTGTGCAGAGAAACCCGCGGGAGTTGCGCCGGAAAGAGTGTCCGTAGTCACGATGCCTACACCTTTGCCAAGACTTTTTGCATATTCGGATATACTTTGATAGTTCTTGGAATCTTTCAACGCAATACAACCTCTTTCATACTTTTCACCAGTTGCCATTGCGCTTGCGGCTGCCGCACTGTCCGTCGGTTGGAATTTTTGCAAGCAAGACGTATTCACGAGGCCGACGTTGTTAAAACCGTCAAACATTTTCCTATCGAAGTACGCTTCACCGGTTTTTACGTGGTCAACGCCCATACCGTCACCGATAAACAAGATTACGCGATCGCTTTCTCCTTTTAATTCGGCGAAAGACGACGTATCTTTATTGCACGCAACAAGTGAAAACATCGTTACGGCGACTATCGCTATCAATAATAACGTCAGTATTCTAATGCTGTTTTTCTTCATATTTCCCTCTATCTTTCGAAAAATTGCGCAAGTATTTTAATGCGCGATTGCGGTTTTATTGGTTCAAACCGATTACTTTTTCTTTTCTTGACGGCGTTTGTCGTTGATGATTGCAAGCGCTTTTTCATCGATGAGCGATATGCCCTCTTGTTTTGCGATATCCACCATTTGCGTGAGTGCCGCTTTCAAGAACACGCGCGGAATTTTGGTGAGTTTTGCGCACGCCTCGTCGGTGAACTTGACGGCGGGGTCGATACGGCTTGCTGCGTACTTGACGGAGTTGACGTCACCCTCTTTTACTTGTATCTTTTCCGGATACGGCTTTTTGAAGCGTGAACACCAAAAATTGGTGCTGTCTCTATATCCGTAATCGACGGGAACGCGCGGATAATTGTTTCTGCTGACGCCGTTGATAATTGAGTCGTAATACTCCTCTTTCATCCAAATTTTGTCGATTTTGAGTATGAAATGCGCGCCGAATTTGCTCGTAATGCCGTTGAAATTGCGATACGGCGGTTCGTAGCCTTCCAAGCAACCCGCTTTGTCGAGATACGCGTCTTCGAGCGAACTGTCCCAAGTACATTCAAACACTTGGAACGCCTCTTGCACTATTTGCGGTCTATCCTCTCCCAAAGTGCTGTTTTTGAGAGTGAAAATGCAGTTTTTCATTTTCTCGGCGGTGGTATCACCCGGGAAACCGAGCCTCACCGCCTCTTTGAAAAACTTTTTATCGTCGGGTATGAAGTTGAGCGTAACTTTGCCCGTGCGCAGTATGTTTTGAGCGGTATTTGAGCTGTTTCGCACCTCCAAAATCATTGCGTAGTAGTCTTTGCCCGCAATGTAGTACGGAAAACAAAGCGAATACGAGCCGATATTGGTTTGTCCGCTTTCCGACACGGTGCTTGCAAGCACGACGGGCATCGGGAAAAATGACGATGTTTGATAAAAGTTGTCAACGATACGCAAATCCTTAAATTCGCTCATATAGCCACCTCTTTATATCTTTCCTATAATTCTTACTTCAAAGAACGGATAGTATACCCTTCTTTTTGGTACATTCTCAATTGCAAGTTGAGTTGTTCGATAAATTCCTTGTTGGAAGTGGTCTTGACGATCATATTTATGAGGTTTTCCGTAGCCTCGGTGTTGTCTGCGTTGGAAAGCATCTTGCGAATCCCCCACGTGCCTTCGAGTTCGCTTGGAGTAAGCAACAATTCTTCCTTTCTCGTACCGCTCTTTGCAAGGTCGATTGCGGGGAAAATGCGCTTTTCGCTGAGTCTGCGGTCAAGGTGAATTTCCATATTGCCCGTGCCTTTGAACTCTTCAAAAATGACGTCGTCCATACGACTGCCCGTATCGATAAGTGCGGTTGCGATGATGGTGAGCGATCCGCCGTTTTCGATGTTTCTTGCCGAGCCGAAGAAGCGTTTGGGGCTATGCAAAGCACCCGGGTCGATACCGCCCGACAACGTTCTGCCCGTAGGCGGAATGGTGAGGTTGTACGCTCTTGCAAGTCTCGTGAGCGAGTCAAGCAAAATCACGACGTCTTTGCCCATCTCAACGAGGCGTTTTGCTCTGTCGAGAAGCATTTCCGCCGTTTTGGTGTGGTGCTCGGGAAGCTCGTCGAACGTGGAATACACCACTTCACCCTTAATCGAGCGTTGCATATCCGTAACTTCCTCGGGACGCTCGTCGATGAGCAAAACTTTGAGCTCTATTTCGGGATAATTCTTTGCAATCGAGCTTGCAATCATCTTCAAAAGCGTAGTTTTACCGGCTTTCGGCGGTGATACGATAATACCTCTTTGACCTTTGCCGATAGGCGAAACGAGGTCGATGCAACGAGTTGCGTATTCTCTTGACGAAACTTCGAGTCTGATACGCTCGTCGGGATAAATCGGCACTAAATCGTCAAAGTTGGGGCGTTTGCCGATTTTGTCGGCGTCTATGCCGTTAATAGTCGTTACGCTTACGACTGCCGACGGTCTGCCCTCTTGTATCTTTTTGCAAAGGGACTTGACGTAGTCACCTCTACGCAATCCGTATTGTTTTATCTTCATAGCGGACACGTAAGCGTCCATCTCGTTGAATTCACCGTTCTTTACGCGCAAAAATCCGTATCCGTCGGGATTGATTTCGAGATATCCTTCTCTTTCTTGTTCCGCGCCCTCGTCGATTGACTCTTTGCGCTCGTTGAGAACGTTTTCTTTGTAGTTTTGACGGTTATTTTGCGGTTTTTGATATTGATTGTTGGCCGGACGGAACACGACGGGTTGGAATTTGGGCTTTTGATATACTTGTTCGCTATTATTCTCCGAAGCGGATTTTTGAGTTTTTTCTTCCTCTTTTTGAGTTTCCGTGGCGGTATCGGTCGTAGCTACCGCGCCCTCTTCCGATTTCTTGGGACGGCCTCTGCGAGGTGCAGTCGGCGGTTGCATTTCACCGTTGGTGATTTTGTAGACCAAGTCTACGAGTTCCGCCTTATTAAGTTTCGTAGGTGCGCTTACACCGACGTCTTTTGCGAGCGAACGCATTTCAAAAATGCTCTTTGCGTCAAGTTCTTGTTTTGTAAATTTTTGCATAAAAACTCCTGTGACGATGACTTTCCCTTGCGGAAATAGTCGTGAAATTGATTATAAACGGGTATTTTTTATCTAAAAGTGTTTTATCGTGCCCACCTTTTTTAGATGAGCACGATTAAAAAATTTAGTTCGTAAATCTTTCCAAAACCAAAACTTTGGTTTCTTCACCGTCGAAATCGGCTCTGTCGAATTCAACCGTAGAGCCATCGGCGTAAATGACGTTTTCGTCCTCGAAAAGATCGAGAAATTCGTTGACTTTGTCAATGTCGAATTCGCAATCTTTGGTCTTGTAGTGCATCGGAATAACCACGTCGGGCATAATGCGGTCAACGTATTCCTTTGCTTGCACGGCGTCAATCGTATAGTTTCCGCCCACGGGGATAAGCAAAACGTTGACGGGCATAAGCGACTCCACCAAAATGGCGTTGCACTCTTCACCGATGTCTCCCATATGGCATACGTCTACGCCGTCCATACGGTATTTGAAAATGATATTATCTCCGCGCAACGCGCCTTTTTTGTCGTCGTGGTAACTGCGTTGAGCAAGAATATGCACACCGCCGATTTCGTACGCGCCCGCTCTATTGAGCACCGTGGGATCACCACCTACGTTTGAGACGTAGCAGTGGTCGTTGTGCGCGTGGGACACGGTTACGATATCTGCGTCGACTTTGGGCATCTCATAGCCCACGTACGAGTGATAAGGGTCGGTGACAATCGTCGTTCCCGTGCTTTCTTCAAGTTTGAACGAGGAATGGCCGAGCCAAGTGATTTTCATTTTATACTCCTTCGTGCGCCTTATTCACCGAGGCGTGCAACGAGCTCTCTGATCTTTTGAGACGGATCGAGCAAGTTGGACACCGATTCGTTGACGTTGGCGGCAGCAATTATATACGAGATGTATTTTGACAAGTCCGCTTCGATAAACCACTTGCAGTCTTTGAGTTCGGGAATGCGATAAGTGAGGTTTGTCGAAAGAACCGCGTCGAATACGCCTTCTTCATAAGCTTTGTTGAATTTCTCGATACCTTCCGTAAAAAGCGAGAAAGTTGCGGCAAGGAACACCTTCTTTGCGCCCTTTTCTTTAATTTCTTTGGCAAGGTGGAGAATTGAATCGCCCGTTGCAATCATATCGTCTGCGACGAACACGTTCATACCCTCTACGGAAGAACCGATATATTCGTGCGCGATAATGGGGTTGCGACCGTTGATTATCGTGGAATAGTCGCGACGTTTGTAGAACATACCGAGGTCGAGACCGAGCACGGAGGCGTAATACACGTTTCTGGGGATTGCGCCCTCGTCGGGAGAGATGACCATAAGGCTGTTTTTGTTGAGACGCACGTCGGGGAAATTCCGCGTAAGGCATTTGAGTATTTGATAATGTACGAAGTAATTGTCAAATCCCATAAGCGGAACGGCGTTTTGCACTCTCGGATCGTGCGCGTCGAACGTGATGATGTCGCTTACGCCCATATTTTGAAGCTCTTGAAGCATTTGAGCGCAGTCAAGAGACTCTCTTGCGCTTCTGCGGTGTTGGCGTCCGCCGTAAAGCATAGGCATAACGACCGTTATACGTTGGGGCTTGCCGTTACAAGCACATATTATGCGTTTCAAGTTCTCAAAATGCTCGTCGGGCGTGAGCGGAATTTCTTTTCCGAAAAACGGATAGGTCACTCCGTGATTGCCCGGGTCGCAAATGATATACAAGTCTTTTCCTCTTACGGTCTCGTAGATAATGCCCTTTGCGTCACCGTTGGTGAAACGCGGACAATCGGACTTCAAGATAAACGTGTCTTTGTGTAGTTTTTTGCCGAGATGTGATTCGCTAAACAGCGTGATTAGTCTTTTGTCTATGAGGGTTGCAAGTTCTTCCGCACCGGGGGTTGCGATAAGAGCAATTGGTGCGCTGGGGGTTTCCCCGTAAACAGAAAAGTCCGGTGTCATTTGTGTCCTCCGAGATAATGAAAGTATATCAAACAATTTTTGAATTGACAATCATATTCACTCAAATATAAATATAAAACTTATACGCACACGAAAGCAAAGTATTGTGTCGCAAAATTATATATCCAATATTTCGGTGAGCAACGAATTCATCACTGCCATCCCCCTTGCGTTTAGCCGTGTAAACCCGTTCGCCTCTTCAAAAAAGTTTTTCAAGTTGTCGGGAATCGTCAAAATATTGCTTTCAACGCCCCTCGTCGTGCGAAGAGAAAGCATAATTTTCTCGTTGCGCACGTCTTTTTCGCTTAAATATTCGACGTCGATTCTATCTATATCGTCGAATTTTTGCGCGTTTTCAATATATTTTATATATTGATTTACGTCTTTTACGTTGGCAAATCTCGTCTCTTTATTAAGCGGTTTGCTTCCGTCCGCGGTTTTTACCAGCGAATACGCTCCCGCGCCGAGACCGAGATACTCTTCTCTAGTCCAATAACCGAAATTGTGCCTCGATATAAGTCCGTCCTTGGCGAAATTGGACACTTCGTATCTTTCAAGCCCCCACTTTTTTGCCTCGTCCATAGCAGTTTCAAACAGCGACTGCGTATCGTCGTCGCAAGGAAGTTTTATCTCTCCTCTCTCAACCATACTTTTGAGCGGAGTTCCGTCCTCGACGATAAGCTCGTACATAGAGATATGTTTGACGAGCGGTGCAAGCGTGGATACCTCTTCTCTGACGCTATTTTCGTCATCGAATGGCAATCCTATAATCAAATCGCAAGATACGTTGTCAAAATATTCGTTTGCAAGTGCGATTTTGTCAAGCGCGACTTTGCTTGAATGTATACGACCGATAGCCTTCAAATTTCTGTCGTCAAGACTTTGCACGCCTATGCTTATGCGGTTGATACCCATATCCCTATACGCTTGCAATTTTTCCTCGGTTATACTCTCGGGATTGCACTCGATCGTCCACTCTTTGAGCGTCGACAAATCGAAGTGATTTTTTATCGTATCGGCAACGCTTTTTACGTCCTTTTCGCAAAGCACGCTCGGCGTGCCACCGCCTATATAAATCGTGTCGATTTTTGCGTAACAGTATTTGTCCCCCGCAAGTGCAATCTCACGATTTAGAGTGTTTAGATACCGCAAAATCGTCGCATCGTCAAAACAGGCGTACGAATTGAAATCGCAATAGCGACACTTCGATTTGCAGAACGGAATATGGACGTACAGTTGCATTTTTTCAATATATATACCCCGAAGAACGCAACGGTTTTCGGGGTATTATTTTACTTGTTCGGATCTACTTTGAGTATGGATATAAACGCTTCGCTCGGCACTTCTACACTGCCCACTTTGCGCATACGTTTTTTGCCCTCTTTTTGCTTTTCGAGAAGCTTCTTTTTGCGCGTGATGTCACCGCCGTAGCACTTTGCCAAGACGTCTTTGCGCATTGCTTTTACGGTTTCGCGCGCGATGATTTTGCCACCGACGGTGGCTTGGATAGGCACTTCAAAAAGTTGTCTGGGGATAACGTCTTTCAGCTTCTCAGCAATGCCTCTGCCACGGGCGTAAGCGTTGTCTTTGTGCACGATGATAGAGAGTGCGTCGCACATCTCACCGTTGATCATCATATCGAGGCGCACGAGGTCGCTCTTTTCATAGCCGTCCATCTCGTAATCGAGTGAGGCGTAACCTCTCGTGCGTGATTTGAGGCTGTCGAAGAAGTCGTAAATGATCTCGTTGAGGGGCATACGATATATAATTTGCACGCGCGTGGGATCGATATACGACATATCGATAAACACGCCTCTCTTGCCTTGGCACAGTTCCATAATCGGACCGACGTATTCCGGCGGAGTGTAAAGCGTTGCCTTGACGATAGGCTCTTCGATGTACGCAATCTCGCTTGGATTGGGCAACGCGGTGGGATTGTCTATGGTAAGTTTCTCACCGTTGGTCTTGGTAACGATATACGACACGCTCGGCGCAGTGGTGATAAGGTCGAGGTCGAACTCTCTTTCAAGTCTTTCCTCGATGATTTCCATATGCAAAAGCCCGAGAAAACCGCATCTGAAACCAAATCCGAGAGCCGTTGATACTTCGGGATCGAAGCTCAATGAAGCGTCGTTGAGTTGGAGTTTCAAAAGAGCTTCTTTCAAATCGTCGTATCTTGCACCGTCCGCGGGGAAAACGCCCGTGTAAACCATCGGCGTTGCCTTTTTATAACCGGGAAGTGCCTCTTTTGCGGGATTTTCCGCATTGGTAACTGTGTCACCGACGGCGGTATCGCTCACGTTTTTGATACTTGCCGCAATATAACCCACTTCACCGCTCACGAGTTTGTCGCAAGGGCGCATACCGGGTGAGAAATAACCGACTTCGACCACCTCGAAGCTCTTGCCCGTAGCCATCATCTTGATTTTGTCACCGACTTTGACGCTTCCGTCCATAATGCGAACCATAGAGATTGCGCCACGGTAATTGTCGTAAAAACTGTCGAAAATGAGTGCTTTTAGCGGCGCGTTGTCGTCACCCGTAGGCGCGGGAAGTTTTTCGATGATTTGAGCAATCAAATCGTCTACGCCGATACCCTCTTTTGCCGAAACGAGCGGGCAACCCTCGGTATCGAGACCGATTATGTCCTCGATTTCCAGTTTTACGGCGTCGACGTCCGCCGAGGCAAGGTCGATTTTGTTAATGACGGGCAAAATGGTCAAATCGTTTTCGAGCGCAAGATACACGTTGGATAGCGTTTGCGCCTCTACGCCTTGCGTGGCGTCAACCACCAAAAGCGCACCCTCGCAAGCGGCAAGAGAACGCGATACTTCGTAAGTGAAATCGACGTGACCGGGAGTGTCTATAAGGTTGAGAATATACTCCTCACCGTTATATTTGTAATAGAGTCTGCAAGTTTGCAATTTGATGGTGATACCGCGCTCTTTTTCAATCTCCATATTGTCGAGAAGTTGCTCGGACATATCGCGCTCGGACACCGTGCCCGTTTTTTCAATGAGACGGTCGGCAAGCGTACTCTTGCCGTGGTCGATGTGCGCGATTATGGAAAAATTGCGTATGTGTTTTTTGCTCAAAGCGTCCTCACTCACCAAAACTTTGCAATTAAGCAAAAATTTTGATAAAATTTTCAAAACTATTGACTTTATTATAAATGAAATATAGAATTTTATCAACAAGAATGAAATAATATTAAGGGAGTTTCTTATGGATTTTCAATGGCTTTTCGATAGACCGATAGCGCATCGCGGACTTCACGACGATCAATACCCCGAGAACAGTATGCCCGCGTACGAACAAGCAATAAAGAACGGGTTCAATATCGAGATCGACGTACACGTCACCAAAGACGGCGAAGTGGTCGTTTTCCACGACGACAGTTTGAAACGCGTTTGCGGTGTTGACAAACTTATCAAGAACTGCACTCTTGCGGAATTGAAGACCTATCCCCTTGCCAACACCGAGTACGTTATGCCCACTTTCAAAGAGTTTTTAGCACTCGTAAACGGTCAAGTCGGCATTTTGTGCGAGATAAAAGGCATCAACCCCTTTGACCACACTATCGTGCGCGAAACTATCAAGGTCCTCAACGAAGTCGGCTACAAAGGCAACATTGCACTCCAATCATTTGACTTCGGCGCGGTTTTGTATGCAAAACGCCACTCTAAATACGCCGTCGGTGAGCTTTGCACTTGGTGCTCCCCCGACGGAAAACGCAACAGATGGTGGGCAACCGACTTTATGGGCAAACTTTGGATAAACAAGATCACCAAGCCCGACTTTATTGCGTACGACGTGCGTGCGGTTGACCGTAGACTTCCCGAAAACAAATATATAATCAAATGGGGCAAAAAAGTGCCTATTTTGATGTGGACAATCAACAGCGAAGAGCGTATCGAAGACGCAACCAAATACGCCAACAATATTATTTTCGAGAAATTGGACGCCGAATACGTCAGTTCCCTTGCCGGCAAGTTTATGCCCTTCAAGTGCCTTGAAAAGAACTTGCCGAAAAACAAATAATATAAATACTCTATACGTCAAAAAACACGGCACACGCCGTGTTTTTATTATACATTGCAATTAAAAATTACAAATTAGAAATGCAATCATATCCCGAAATACTTAACGACAATCGTATTCCCCTATCGTTATCCTACTTATAAATCGTATTCCCATATCGATAAGTAATTTATAAATCGTATTTATCTAATGCAAATTTGATTATAATCAAATCACCGATATACTAAAACGACTTATAAAAAAACGACGCTCGTTTGAGCGTCGTTTTCGTATTCAACGAAGATTATTCTTCGTCTTTTTTGAGTTTCAAGGAAACGTTTTTGAAGAAGTTCTTCAACGTCGTTCCGAGAGATTGAGGCATAGCCTTGATGTCAACGATCTTGGTGTTGTTGGTGATGGAGTACGTCACGTATGCGTAGTAGCCGATGAGAAGCACTGCCGCCACACTGAACACGATATAGAACGGACTGGTCGTCTCAAAGCTCATAACCGCGTTGGTAACTTGACCGACTTTGACGAAACCGCTTTGGTTCATAAGTTGACCGTAGTTGATGAAGCCGAGCGTTGCGATACCGCCGGAGACGAGGAACATTCTCTTGTCACCGCTGACCATCGTGTACATAAGCGCGAGAGCGAGAGACAAATAGAGGTACGTGTACGTCACTTTGATAGTGAACACTGCGATAACCGCAAGCGTGAAGGACGCAAGCAACAAGAGCTCTTGTTTGTTGCGATTCTTGAAGTAAAGCGAGATAACGTACGCTTCGAGAACGAGCAAGAAGATAAGGTTGAGAACGTTGACGCTCTTTTGAGAGTATTTGCCGTTCATAGCAACCATACCGTAGAGGTTGAACGCGTCTTTCGTGAAATATAACGTGTTGGTCATCTCGTTGACCATAACCTTGAAGCCGAAGAATGCGTCTCCTGCTTTGACTTGGTTGATAGCCACGGGAAGCGTGAGCAAGTATGCCAAAACGATAGTTGCCACGAGACCGAAGACGATTTTCGCTCTGTTGGAAGTGAATTTCTTCTTGTCGTCGTTGTCCTTGATGCACATATACACGAAGTAGCCGACGATGATAGGCGCAACTGCAAGTGCTCTGATGTCGAGGACTGCCGCAAGCGTCATAACGAAGTAAGTCGAGATGTACTTCTTCTCTATCATCAAAATGAGCGAGCCGATGACGAGAGCGATAAGCACGCTTTCAAACGTTGCGCTGATACTGCTTGACAAGAGCGCGAACGGAAGGAGTGCGTAAAGTCCCGCATAAATAGTTGCAAGCTTGTTGCCGACGTATTTCTTGCCGTAGAAGAAGATCATTGCAACCACTGCCATATCCGCAATCACGTTGATAAAGCGGAGCAAGATGGACGTCGAAACGACGTTGAGATTCTTGCTTGCATAGCCCAAAATCGTGAGGATATAGAGCGTGCCGGGTGCGTATGCGGAGCTTGAATTGTTTGCGTAGTAGTTGAACAAGCCGTTCTTTGAAGCGAGCGTGTTCTTTGCAAGCGTTATGACGTTGGTCATACTGCTGCCCATACCGTACATTGAGAGCAAGAATGCAAGTCTCGTAAGGAAAGCACCGAGCAAAATCATTGCCACGATGAACCAACTGTTTTGATACCACTTCACCGTCGTCTTTGCTTTCTTGTCGTAAACGGACGTCGTGCCGAAATCGACGAATGCGTCCTTTCTTGCATAAGTGCGTCTTACGAGGATATAAGCAAGAGCAAGTGCCGCGACGCCGAACACGGTAAGCATAACCACGAACGTGATACCGCTTGCGTTGGTGTTGGTATTGACGGTCTTTGCCTTCTTGAAGTCGTAGACAGTGAAACCTTCTGCCGCTTCTTCCACTCTTTGCATAGAAACGTTGTCAAAATACACTTTACCTTTGCAGTTATTGTCTTCCGAACCTACGCAAAGCGCGATCGTGAGATAGTCCGTGTTTTTTGGTCTTACGTAGAAAGTGCTTGTGACGAAGCCTTTGGTCTTTTCGCTGTGAGAGACGAATTTGTATTCCACGTTTTCAAGGAAAGTCACGTATGCGCCGGTCTTGTTGGACAATTCCGAGTTGATTTTGAAATCGACGGTGACTTTGTAGATCTTGCCGGTGGAAACTTTGACCGTTTGTTTGAGATAGTTGTACCCGGCGGATGAGTTGTCGATGTAAAGCGTTTGATTGTCGCTGTCGTCGGACTCGTTTGCTGCGCCGAACACCGTGCTTGAAGACGACGTCGTCCAACCGTCAAACTTCTTGTCTTTGAATGCCGAGAAATTGCCGTTGACGATGAGTTCCTCACCGACGTCGCTCGTATCGTTGTTGCAAGCGGTAAATGCGAAAAGTGCTAGTATAACGACTAGCACCATTGCACTTATAATAACTAACTTTTTCTTCATTTTATTCCTCTCGAAAAACGGTTGCCGATTAGACTTCTTTAAGTTTTGCGGCTTTACCGGTTCTTTCTTTCAAGTAATAAAGTTTTGCGCGTCTTACTTTGCCGTGACGAACGACTTGGATGCTGTCGATCTTGGGTGAATGGATCGGGAACGTTCTTTCAACGCCTACGCCGAACGTAACGCGACGTACGACGATGGTTTCACGGATACCGCCGTTCTTTTTTGCGATGACAACGCCTTCGTAAGTTTGAATACGTTCTCTCGTTCCTTCAACGACCTTGACGTTCACTTTGACTTGGTCGCCGATTGCGATTGCGGGCAAGTTTTGTTTCATACCCTCTCTTTCGATTGTGTCGATAATGTTCATACTGACCTCCTAATTTTACCAAATGTTCTTACACAAGTCTCTCTTGCCAGCGGAACATCCGAGTCACGCGTGTTATATTAACATAAAATAAATATATAAACAAGCAAAAATACAATAAAAATGTGCATTTTAATGATTTTTTTGAAAAATTATGCAATTTTCATCTTCTTTTGTATTTTGCGTCGTTTTCTGTGAATGCGTTTTCTATGAGATTATACCCGTTTTCCCCCACCGTAAATATATCGAAGCGCACGTTTGCGTTGGCAAGTCTGTGCCACGAAATATACGCTTTTGCGGCGGTGACGTATCTTCCGACTTTGTACGGCGTGACCGCCTCTTCGGGCGCGCCCATATCCTCGCCGTATCTCGTCTTGACCTCACAAAAAACTATCGTTCTTTCACCTTGATTTTTCTCGGATTTTTTGCGTTTAATTCCGAGTTTTTCAAAGAATTTAGATATGCGGTTTTTGTCTTTTGAGCGGATTAGATTGCCGTTTTCGTCAACGAAACACTCGCAAATCAAATCCACTTCGCAATCGGAATATTTTGCGTTGGTTTCAAGGATTTTATAACCCTTTTCCTCGTAAACTTCGCGCGCTATTCTCTCACCTATATCCCCGATTATTTTGGTATTCATTTGACGAAATTTCCTATAAACGTCTTCCTGTGTATGGGCGTTGCGCCGTACTCTTTGAGTGCCGCGATATGCTTTGCCGTGCCGTACCCCATATTGTGCTCGAAGTCGTATTGAGGATATTCAAGAGCCATTTGCTCCATATACGTATCTCTCGTGACTTTTGCGATTATCGATGCCGACGCAATGGAATAAGAGAGCGCGTCACCGTGGATAATTCCAAAAGTTTTATACGGAATATCCAATTGCAAAGCGTCCACTATGACGATATCGGGCTTGACGTCAAGCGTCATAATCGCTTCCGCCATACAAGCTTTGGTGGCGTTGAGGATATTCATTTCGTCTATTTTGAGATTGTCGTACGAGACGGTGGACACCGCAATTGCCTTTGATTTTATTATATCGAAAAGCTTTTCTCTCTTCATTTTGCTCACCTTTTTGCTGTCGTTGACTCCGTCAATCAAGTCGGACAAATCCATAATCACGGCAGTGCAAGTAACGGGGCCCGCAAGCGGTCCTCTACCCACTTCGTCAACTCCGCAAATATAGCGGTAACCTTTGTCGAGAAGTTGTCTCTCGTACGTCATTAGTTCTTCGGGTTTTACCATAAGTGAAACGATATTGCACTAAACGTGCAGTGATATTTGTGCTATGCACAAGTGATATTGCGACTTCGTCGCAGTGATATTTTTTGCTTACGCAAAAAGTGATATTTGCGTTTTGCGCAAGTTGTGGAGCATTTATATTCGGGTGTGGGTGTCTCACCCTTTCGTTATTGCGTGCACAAGTTGCGGAATATCTCGCTTATAATTTGGCGGGAAATTCAAGCATTATTTTGCCGAGTTTGCCTTTGCGGAACTCGTCGATAATCATTTTTGCAGTGCGGTCATAATCGGGTTGATTGCCCTTCACTTTGAATCCGCGCGCAGTTGCGATATCTTCAAAAACGTCTATCGTTTGTTCTTTAATCTCCGGCAAATTGTATCTTTGTTGCAAATTTTGCGGATAAAGCGTCTTCATTTCGTCGAGAAAATCGTATGCAAGCTCGCTTTCGTCGAGGATATCGTCCCTAATAGAGCCGATATACGCAAGGTGATGCGCAACTTTTTGGTCCTCGAACTTGCCCCAAAGCGTACCCGGGGTGTCTAAAAAGTCAACGTTGTCGATTGAAAGCCATTGCTTACCTCTCGTGACGCCGGGACGGTCACCCGTAACCGCTTTTGCTTTCTTGACCATAGAGTTGATAATCGTGGACTTTCCGCTATTGGGAACGCCTACGACCATTGCTCTCACGGATATATTTGCGCCTTTTGCAGCGTATTTTTCGATTTTGTCTGACACGACTTGTTTGAGTCCCGCAACGATTTGCGAGCAATCACCGCTCGTGCCGATTGCCTTGACGTACGGTTTACCCTGCTTTTTGAAAAGCTCGCACCAAGCGTCGAGGTCGGATTTTTCCACCAAATCGCACTTATTGAAAACGTAAAGCACCCTCTTTCCTTGCAAAAGCTTGTTAAAAAGAGGGTTATCGCAAGAGTATACCGCCCTTGCGTCGATTACGTATATAAGCGCGTCGACGAGACGGAGATTGTCCTCCATCATTCGTATCGCTTTGGTCATATGACCGGGAAACCATTGTATGTTCAAAACAAATTCCTTTGTGCTACGCACAAGTGATATTGCGACTTCGTCGCAGTGATATTGTTGCTTCGCAACAGTGATATTTTTAGCCTTCGGCTAAAAGTGATATTCGCACTTTGTGCGAGTTGAGGAATATGCCGATACCGTTTAACGATTGCGTTTTCTTTTCTTGGTTGGCAAAAATTTGCCTAAATCGAGGTGTCTGAACAAATCGGGACGACGTTTCATCGTCACTTCGAGCGACTTTTCAAGACGCCACTTTTGTATGTCGTTGTGATTGCCTCCAAGCAAAACTTCGGGAACGGCGTAACCTCTATACACTTCTGGACGGGTGTATTGCGGATATTCCAAAAGTCCGTTGGAAAAGCTCTCTTCCTTGGTGCTTTCGTCCGAGCCGAGAACGCCGTCGATATACCTTGCAACGCAGTTTATGGTCACGAGTGCGGGCAATTCACCGCCCGTAAGCACGTAATCGCCTATCGACAATTCCTCGTCGATGCAGATATCGATTGCGCGTTGGTCAACGCCCTCGTAATCACCGCAAAGTATCAAAATGCGCTTTTCTTTCGCAAGGCTTTCGACTTTGGCTTGATTGAGAACCGTACCTCTCGGGGACATATACACGCGCCACGCCTCGTGGTGAGGGTCAACCGCTTCTATCGCGCTCACGATGGGATCGGGTGTCATAACCATACCCGCGCCACCGCCGTAAGGCGTATCGTCGGTTTTGAGGTGTTTATCTTTTGAAAAATCACGGATATTGACTACGTCAACGCAAAATTTGCCCCCCTCGATTGCCTTTCCCAAAAGGCTTTCGTTGAGGACGTCGAAATATTGCGGAAATATCGTCAAAACGTCAAATTTCATATCAGTTGAACACCACTACGCGATTGAAAATCGTCCCGTCGAGCATCATTTTTCCGCCTTGCAAGTCAACTTCTTTGATAAGACCGTTGATTGCGGGGAAACTCAAACTCGCGTCACCGTTTCTTACGACGTATACGTCGGCAGAGCCGTATTGCAAAACGTCCGTGATTTCACCCACACATTCTCCGTTTGCAAACACGTCGAGACCTATCATATCGACGATATAATACTTTCCGTCGGGAAGTTTGGGCAAATCGTCCCTTTTTGCGGTGATAAACTTGCCTCTCAACGCTTCCGCCTTGTCTACGTCGTCGATAGTATCCAGCGTAACGTATCCGATTGCGCCTTCGAGCGAGATATTTTTGACGCTATACTCTTTTGAGTCGATTTTGAGTTGTTTAAGGTGAGAAAACCGTGCGGAATCAGAGGAATAAGTCTCGATTTTGAGTTCCCCTTTCAAACCGCGCGGTTTTAAGACCTTGCCTATCGTGAGTTCAGATTTCATCTTTCTCTTCGATGACAACGTTGTACTTCGCACCGGATTTGGCACTTGCGGATTTGACGAGTGTACGGATTGCTTTTGCAATTCTGCCCTGCTTGCCAATCACTTTGCCGATATCCTTTTTTGCGATAGTAACGACGATGTCGCTTGCACCGTTGCCGTCTCTTTGTTCCACGGTATAGTCACCGTCGGGAACGAGGGACGCAACAAGATATTCGACCAATTCAATCATCTAAAACCACCAATTTACTTCTTTTCAACGATACCTTGTTGAACGAGCAAACCCATAACCGTATCAGTCGGTTGAGCGCCGTTTGCAAGCCATTGTTTTGCTTTGTCGGCGTCGATGACGATTTGCTTGGGTTCGGAAACGGGATTGTAGTAACCGATTTGATCGATGTACTTGCCGTCACGCGCTTTGCGAGAATCCATTGCAACGATACGATAGAAAGGTGCTTTCGTTGAGCCCATTCTGGTGAGTCTAAGTTTAACCATAACAGTTAGCCTCCATTTGTGATAATTTATTTTATATTATTGTTTTTAATATAATCGATATTTTTACGGATTAGAAAGGCAAGCCTTTGAGACCTCTGAGGCCTTTCATTCCTCCTTTTTGCATACGCGCCATCAAATCTTTGGTCATCTCAAACTGTTTGAGAAGTTGATTGACCTCTTGAATGGACGTTCCGCTACCCTTTGCGATGCGCTTGCGCTGGGACGCTTTGATAATCTCGGGATTGCGACGCTCTTTTGGAGTCATCGATTGAATAATCGCTTTGGTCTTGGCAATCTGATTTTCGTCGATTTGCGGATTGCCTTTCATTTTGCCCGAAAGCCCCGGGATCATTGCCATCATATCTTGAAGATTGCCCATCTTTTTCATACTGTCGAGTTGAGCGAGATAATCTTCGAGATTGAAAGAGTTTTCTTTGAGTTTCTTTTGAAGTTTGAGAGCTTCTTCTTGCGATATCGCTTGCTCCGCCTTTTCGATGAGCGTGAGCACGTCACCCATACCGAGGATACGAGACGCCATACGCTCGGGGTGGAACGGCTCGATATCTTCCATCTTTTCACCCGTACCGCTGAACTTGATCGGCTTGCCCGTAACCGCTTTGATTGAAAGCGCAGCACCGCCTCTCGTGTCACCGTCGAGTTTGGTCATAATAACGCCCGTAATGTCGAGCTTTTGATTGAACGTATCGGCAACCGTAACCGCGTCTTGTCCCGTCATACTGTCGACGACGAGCAAAATCTCCGTGGGCTTGACGGCAGTCTTGATGTTGATAAGCTCTTGCATCAAGTTCTCGTCTATGTGCAAACGACCCGCAGTATCGATAATCACCGTATCGTAGCCGTTTTTGAGAGCATACTCTATGCCCGCTTTCGCAATCTTGACGGGGTCGATTTGTCCCATCTCGAAGCACTCCGTCCCCGCCTTTTTAGCAACGACTTTGAGTTGTTGAATTGCCGCCGGTCTATAAATGTCGCAAGCAATAAGAAGCGTCTTCTTGCTTTGTTTTTTGAGGTATTGAGCAAGTTTTCCGCACATCGTGGTCTTGCCCGCGCCTTGCAAACCGCACATCATATATATGGTGGGTTGCTTGTCGCTCACCGCAAGCTTTTGATGAGTGCTACCCATCAATGAGCAAAGTTCCTCGTTGACGATTTTGACTATTTGTTGTGCGGGCGTGAGGGATTTGAGGATATCTTCCCCGAGTGCCTTCTCGCTCACTCTGTTGGTGAAATCTTTGACGACGTTGTAATTGACGTCGGCTTCTAGGAGAGCAACGCGAATTTCGCGCATAGCTTGTTTTATCTCAAGTTCGGTCAACTTACCTTTGTTGCGAAGTTTTGAGAATATGTGATTCATTCTGTCCGCCAAACTTCCGAAAAGAGCCATTTAGTCCTCCAATAACTTTTTGATTTTTTCGACGACGGCTTTGCCTTCGTCGTCGCAACGCAGAGACACTTCGTCCAAAAGAAGGTTGATTTGCTTGTCCTTTTTGGCAAGCCCCAACGCTTCCTCGTACTCGCAAAGGTGTTTTTCACCCTTGTTGATGCCGTCGAGCACCGCTTGACGAGATATGCCGACTATGTTTGCAATTTCTCCAAAAGACAAATCTTCATCGTAGTGCATAACGAGCATATCATTTTGTCTTTGAGTGAGGAGCGCACCGTAATACCCTCTCAAAACCGAAATTTCAAATCTATCCATAATCGACTGTCAATCTCCATTGCTTGACACAATAATACTCTTCAAAAACAAAGGTGTCAAGCGTTTTTGCTCGACACCTCGATATTTTATTTGTTTATTTTACTTATTTATCAATTCAAAACAATGCTCTTACAAAGTCCGTGGCATCAAACGGAATCAAATCATCTATCCCCTCACCCACGCCGACGTACACGACGGGCAAGCCGATTTCTTCACTGATGGCAAGGACTACACCGCCTTTTGCAGTACCGTCAAGTTTGGTGAGGATAATGCCGTCCGTGTCGATGTCTTCACTGAAAATTTCCGCTTGCGCGACGGCGTTTTGTCCCGTCGTTGCGTCGAGAACTAGGTATTTGCGGAAGTCCGCGTTGGGCAATTCACGCTCGACCACACGGCAAATTTTTTGAAGTTCCGCCATAAGATTTTTCTTATTGTGAAGTCTGCCGGCGGTATCGACCAAAATGACGTCGTTACCTTTGGCTTTTGCGGAAGATATTGCGTCAAATACGACTGCGGCGGGGTCTGCCCCCTCGTTGTGACGGATAACTCTCACGCCCGCGCGTTGTCCCCATACTTCCAATTGTTCGCTTGCGGCGGCTCTAAACGTGTCCGCTGCCGCAACTACTACGCTTCTGCCTTGCTCTTTGAAGTAATGCGCAAGTTTGCCGATAGCGGTGGTTTTGCCAACGCCGTTCACGCCCGAAAGCAAGATAACGAGCGGATATTCGTACTTTGGAATATCGTAGTCGATATCTTCGATCATAAGATTGATAAGCAACTCTTTGGCGTCTTCGGGTTTCTTGATTTTCTTTTCAAAAATCTCGTTTTTGAGTTCTTCGATAAGATTTTCCGTTGCGGTGACGCCGACGTCGGCAGTCAAAAGCGCTTCTTCGAGATTTTCGTAGAACTCGTCGTCAAGTTCCCTTGCTGAAAACGCAAAGAACAGCTTTTTCGAGAACGCGTCTTTAGTCTTTTTTATCCCTTGTATGATTTTTTGAAAAAAGTTCATATAGCACCTATTTTCTCGCAAGCGAGAATAGTTTTTAGCCTATGGCTAAAAGTTATATTGCGACTTCGTCGCAGTGATATTTGCGCTTTGCGCAAATGATATTTTTGGCTTGCGCCAAAAGTGATATTCGCACTTTGTGCGAGTTGTGGATATTTTTATATTCGCTACGCTGGATTCCCACGGTCACTTCGTTCCCTCGGAATGACAAGTGGAATATTCCGTATGTCATTGCGAGCGAAGCGTGGCAATCAAGCCGAAGGCGCACCCACCAAACAGACAATCTTGCAAAATTGTGGTATGAGTTTTTGTCCGTCTCATACTGATAGCAAAGATTGGCTGTGCGGTAGTAGCAAAATAATCTAGCAAGGCTCTCGACGTTGCGCCGAACGGCGCGATGTCGTTGCCTCAGCGACGATTATTTTGCGTGTTTCGCCGCCTCTTCAAACTCAATGGAAACTATCTTGGTGACGCCCTTCTCTTCCATCGTAACGCCGAAAATCGTGTCTGCGTGGCGCATCGTCGGTTTTCTGTGCGTGATGACGATAAACTGCGTATAGTCACTGAATTTTTTGAGGAATTCCGCAAACAAGTTGACGTTGGCATCGTCAAGTGCCGCTTCGATTTCGTCAAGCACGCAGAACGGCATCGGTTTGAGTTTGAGGATAGCAAACAATATCGAGATTGCAGTCAACGCTTGTTCACCACCGCTCAAAAGGCTGATGTTTTGCAATTTCTTTCCCGGGGGTTGGGCGTAGATGTCGATACCCGCTTCGAGCACGTCGTCCGTGTCTTGCATATTGAGGCGCAATTCACCTTTACCACCGCCGAAGAGTTGTTGGAACACCTCTTTGAAGTTTTCGCTGATTTGGTCGAACGCACCCGTGAATTTGGATTGCATCTCACCCGTCAACTCGTTTATAATGGTGACGATGTCGTCGTACGCCTTTTGGATATCGTCGCGTTGAACGGTCTGTTCTTCCAATCTTTCCTCGGTTTCTTTGAGCGTTTGAAGTGCAAGCGGGTTGACGTCACCGAGGCGGTTGATTGACTTCTTCAAATCGGATATGACGGTAAGCGCGCCGTAGGCTTTGAATTCGGGATCTTTGAATTCAACGGCACTTGCGTACGTCAAATCGTATTCTTCGAGAATGTGCGCTTGTTGGTTGCGAATTTCGATATCCACGTTTTCGAGCATAGCCTCGTCACGCACTTTCTTCTCGTTGAGTGCGGAACGCTCGTCGGACAATCTCGTCTTCTCTTGGTCGAGAGCGACGATTTCGTCGGATATGGTGCGTTTGCGCTCGCTCAAATCGGATATTTGCTTTTCGAGTGCGGATATACGCGCTTCGTCCTCTTTGGAGAAAGTTGTTTTCTCGGGCGCGTTGTGGATATTGTCGAGATTTTGTTGTTCGCGTTTAAGAGAAGCGATTATATCGAGTTTTTCGTCTTCCAACTGCTCTCTGTCACGATTGTATCTGAACAAATCGTTGTCGATGCCATCGAGAACGCTCTTGTGTCCCGCAAGTTTGACCTTGATTTCCGTCACTTGCTCCGCCATTTGCTCTCTTTCGCTCTTTTGGTCGGTGCTGACGCTCTTGGAACTTGCAAGCAACGCGTTGTACTCTTCTCTCTTTTCGGACACGACTTTTTCAAGTTGGTCGATTGAGCTTATCTTCTCTTCGAGCTCCTTTATACGCGCTTTGACGATTTCGTACTCTTCGGCGTTTTTGGATATTTCCACCTTCAAGGACTCCGTCACGTCAAAGGACTGCTTGGCTTTGTCCTCGTTGAGACCGTTTTCAATGCGCAATTCGCTTATCTCTTTGTTGAGAGACTCGATTTTTGCTTCGCAATCGGTCAATTCTTGCTCTCTTTCGTCGCGTTGAGAGTTGAGAAGCGCAATGTTGTTCTTGATTTTTTCGAGGTTGGCTTGCGCTTGCTCGATTTTTGCTTCTTGTGTAAGCAAACCGCGCGTTTGCGTTCTTCTCGAACCACCGGTGATTTCACCGCCCGTTGCAAAAATTTCACCGTCCAAAGTGACGATTTTGACCGATTGATTGTATTTTCTGAAAATACGTATAGCGTTGTCGATGTTGTTTACGACCACCGTTGCGCCGAGAAGCGTTTGCACGAATTTGTCAAACTTCTTGTCGCATTTCACGAGGTCACTCGCAAGACCGTAGCAACCGGGCTCGGTCAAAATGCCTCTGTTCTCGGGCGTAAGCGTACGAGGACGGCAAGACGTGAGCGGACGGAACGTAACGCGTCCGTAACCCTTTTGTTTGAGGTAGTTGATGAGGTCGCTTGCCTCGCGCTCGCTTTCCACGAGCACGTTTTGCATATTTGCGCCCAACGAATACTCGATTGCCGCCTCGAAGTCCGTCGGAACGCTGATGACTTCCGCCAAAACGCCCCAAATCTTGGACGCAAGCACGGGATCGTGTTTGCTGTCTTGCATAAGTCGTTTGACGGACTCTTGATAGCCCGAATACTCGTTCTTGACAGACGTGAGCAAGTCGAGATTACCTTTTGCCAAACCGAGTTTCGCGTTGAGGCTGACGATATCGTCCGCATAGCTCTTGATTGCCTCTTGGCTTTCGAGCTTGGTGGACAACGCCTCGTTGTACTCACTCATAAGAGTGCGCATACGCTCTTTTGTGGATTTGACGTTACCGTCGTAAATGGCAAGATTGGTCAATTCCTCGTCAAGACGCGCCTTTTGTTGATTGACGAGTGCGAGCAAAGTCTTTGCACGCTCGTCGTTTATACCCTTTTCGGCAATGAACCCCGAAAGATTGGATTTGAGCACGCCGAGGTCTTCCATAGAACGGATATATTCGCTGTTTCGCGCTTCGAGGTCGGTTTCAGCACCCGCAAGCGACTTGGTGATAAGCGAATATTTTTGTTGGAGAGCCTCTGCCTCTTTGCTCGTTTCGAGATATACTTGGAACTCCGTATTCTTCTTCTCTTCCGCCTTTGCGATGAGCTGTGCTGATATATCGAGTTGATTGTCTATGGATTGAAGCTCGCTGTTGAGACGAGCGATTTCACCTTGAATGTGGCTTATACGCTCTCTCAAAACTCCCGCTTCGCCTTCAAGTCTGGCAGCGTCGACTTTGAGGGTCAAAAGCTCGCCGTTGCACTCGTCGTAAACGCGGTCGATACCCGCGGACTCTCTGATGCAATCGTCATACTTTTTGACGCACTCGTTGAATTGCATTTCCTTGACTTTCAAGTCCTTTTCGCACACGGCAAGACGGTCGTAAATGCGCTGTTTGATACTTTGGTTGTTCTCGTAATTGTAAATGTAGAGGTTGACTTCGTTCTTTTTGAGTTCCTCTTTGAGTTCAAAGTACTTTTGAGCAGTCTCGGCTTGCTTGCGCAAAGGGTTGATTTGGCGTTGAATTTCCTCGATAACTTGATTTGCCGTTTCGAGATTGAGAGCGGTTTTTTCAAGTTTTCTCTCCGCTTCCGTGCGTTGTGCGCGGAATTTGGAAATACCCGCCGCTTCCTCGAATATTTGACGGCGATCACCGGGCTTTGCCGACATAATCTCGGCAACTCTGCCTTGTCCGATGATGGAATAACCTTCCTTGCCGATACCCGTGTCGTGGAAAAGGGAAATGATGTCGCGCATACGAACGCGATTGTGATTTATGTAGTATTCGCTAAGTCCGCTTCGGTCAAGCTTACGAGTGATCACCACTTCGTCGAAAGGCATTGACGGGAAAATGTGTTGGTCGGAGTTGTTGAAAGTGAGCGACACCTCACAATACGACATACTCTTCCTCTTTTCCGTACCCGCAAAAATGACGTCTTGCATATTCTTACCGCGAAGAGACTTTGCGCTTTGCTCACCCAAAGTCCAGCGGATAGCGTCTGCAACGTTGGATTTACCGCACCCGTTAGGTCCGATAATCGCGGTTACGCCCTCCTGAAACGGAATTTCGATTTTGTCGGCAAAAGATTTGAAACCTCTTGCCTCGATTTTGACAAAATTCAACAAAATTTTGTACCACCTTAATTTAATACTAAATTATCATAACATATTCCACCGTCTTTTTCAAGCGGTTTTAGAGATGTTTCACAAATGTTTCACATAGTGTGAAACATAGTCGAAAATTTAAGATAAATCGATAAAATCGAGCGGTTTAGAATATAGAAAAAGTCGCAAACCGTAAGATTTGCGACTTGTGTGAAACGTTTTGATTTTTTGCCTTATTGCTTTACGTTTATGCGGTCGAGAGCCTCTTTGGCGGCAAGTTGCTCCGCTTCTCTCTTGGTTTTGCCCTTTCCGCAACCCGCAATAAAGGTGTTGACTTTCACCTCTACGGCAAACACGGGATTGTGCGCGGGGCCAGTACGCCCCACTTCGATATACTCAACTTGCAAGTCGTGTTTTGAGGCAAATTCGTTGAGTTTGCTCTTGTAATCGTCAACGCCTACGTGCTTGCATTTTCCGTTGAGCAAATCGGCAAGTTTGTCGAGGATAAACTTCTCTGCAAGGTCGATATTTTTGCTATCGAGATATATTGCGCCGATAACCGCCTCGAATATATCGGACATAATTTTGGATTGATTGCTTATTGCCTTTGCGTTCTCACCCTTGCCTACTATAAGATAGTTTTCAAGACCGAGTTTTGCGATTTCGTCCGCAAGCGGTTCTCTCGACACGATTTGCGCGCGAAGTCTGGTAAGCGCGCCCTCGTGTGCGTTGGGATTGATTTCCATAAGGCGTTTTGCAATGATAAAATCGAGTATGCTGTCACCCAAAAATTCAAGCGATTGATAGTTTTTGGTGGCGTCTTTCTCCTTTGAGCCGTGAGTGAAAGCACGCTCCAAAAGAGCCTTGTCTTTGAAGGTATACCCGATTATCTTTTCAATTTCTACGATTTCGTTGTTTTTCATATTCTAACGAGGTCAATTTGCGCTTTCTTCGGCAGTTTGAACAGCCAAAACTTCTGTTATTCCGCTTCTTATTTTGTCGCAAACTTTTGCTTCGGCAAGAGATTTTGCTTGCAAAATACTTGCGGTTATAGACTTACTCTTGCTTGCGCCGTGCGATTTGACGACGATTTTGTTTACGCCGAGGAAGCACGCACCGCCGTGAGCGTTGTAGTCCATCTTTTTCTTGACGTTTTTGAACACGGGTTTGAGCATAAGCGCGCCGAGTTTTGATTTAAGTCCGCCCGAGTATACGCCGTCTTTGATGAGTTTGAGCATAGTGTTTGCCGTGCCTTCCGCGGATTTGAGAGCGATATTGCCGTTAAATCCGTCGCAGACCACCACGTCGTAATCTCCGCTCAATATATCTCTTGCTTCGCAGTTGCCGACAAAGTTGATACCTTTGGTTTCGGAAAGGAGTTTGTACGCTTCTTGCGTGAGTTCGTTGCCCTTGTGCGCCTCCGCACCGTTGTTGAGAAGCCCTACTCTTGCGTTTTTCACGCCGAGCATACCCTCCGCATACGCGCTTGCCATAATCGCGAAGTGTTGCAAATTGACGGGTTTGCAATCGACGTTCGCACCGCAGTCGCAAAGCACCACTCCGTTGCCTTTGAGTGTGGGAAGAACGGGCGCAAGTGCGGGACGAGATACGCCTTTTATGCGTCCCACTTTCATAAAAGCACCGACCAAAACAGCACCCGTAGAGCCCGCGGATACGAATCCGTCCGCGTCTTCTCTGTTGAGAGCCTCAAAAGCCTTTACAAGCGAACTTTCCTTCTTGGTCTTGATTGCCATCGTCGGACTGTCATCGTTGGTTATAACGTCTTTTGCGTCTATGATTTCAAGACGATTGTCGTCGTATTTTTTGCCCGCAAGCACTTTGCAAATTGCGTCGGTATCACCGACGAGCGTAACTTCGAGTTGTTTATCCTCACAAAGGGCGTCGATTGCGCCGAGAACTATTTGTTCGGGAGCGTTGTCACCGCCCATTGCGTCAACGATTATTTTCATACTTCACCTATAATAAGTATTATTGAGTAAATTATATCAAATATAAACCGATAATACAAGAAATAAATGTATTTTGAATTGAGTTTCGTCGTAACTCCTCTAAATACAATACCCCCTCTTTCCGGACACGCCGGCTTTTCCACTTCGGCGTTTGCGCACCGCAATCCACCTCGTTCGCTTTGGCTACAACACATTCACTGAATGTGTTGCTTAACGCGTCGCG
>ERZ808278.44-NODE-44-length-114482-cov-4.933372_pt1 | contig 114482 bp, 97 predicted proteins | sample MGYA00521239_ERZ808278 | MGnify/ENA primary metagenome ERZ808278 (study PRJEB31516, sample SAMN03275600) | gut metagenome | biome: mammalia-associated habitat; material: feces | host: Papio cynocephalus | place: Kenya | collected 2012-07-17 ...
GTTTTTCCCAGTGGAGCGGTTCACAGCATTGGGTTGCATTTTTTGAAAATCGTAGTTTGGAGCAGTATGCGGAAAAGAGCTTTTGCTCTAATTTCCGAGAGATTCCAAAAACGATTGAAACAAGACTTTTTGATTTTCAAAACAGACAAAGGACAAAATCGTAACCCCGTACCTTATGGATGTTGCTTTCCGTACCGTACGCATTATGCAAAACAGGCGATGGCAAATGATTTGCCATCGCCTGTTTTGCTTATCGCAATCCGACTCAGAGTTTGGGAATAACATTCTTCATCCATGCCATCCGTTTATTCAAAAGTTCATAAACCAGATTTGCCTGGTAATCCGGCGTGACATACGGACTGGTTGTACGCGTTGCTTCCGGTGCATACGCGAAGCGGTTCCATACATAAATATCCCAGTTTGCCTCATAGCGAATCCCCTCGTACGCTTCAGGCAAAGAATCAATCACTTTTTGCAACTTGGGCGCAACCTTGGTAAAACGTGCTTTCAAGGTAGAGCAAAACAGGGAATTTTTCAATAAAGCGTCGTAAAAGATGTTCCCGCACCAATTTTTTACACTCACGCTGGTTCCATCAAAATGATCGCCTTTATAATAATTAGTTCCGTAATTCTGTTTGCAGTATGGATCATAATAGCAAATCGGACCGCCGATTCCCCAGTCAAAATCCCATACCGGTCCCATTTTGATCTTTCCATCCAGCGATTTGGAGAAAAAGACGCTTTTATATACAATTTCCCCATTCAGCATTAACTGGTTAATCAAAAAATAATCGATCAGGGAATCCGCATCGAAGTAATTCGTCCATGTGCCACTCTGCCTATCCCGACAAGCATTCAATGCATCCTTGACATATTGCTTGATATACTGGAACTGCGCAGAAGTCGGATTTTCCGGATATTTGATTACAAAATGGATGTTCCGCCGATTCCGGTCATCATAAACGCTGAAATAATCCACACCCTCTGTGCCTTCTCTTGCGGCATAATCATCCATTTCCACAAAGAACGGGACCTGCGTACGTCCGGTCGTATCCATTTTGATGTCAATCTTATCTCCCGCCACCTCCGTATGCTGGGAGAGCAGATATAACCCTGTAAATTTCCCGTTGAGCACGACGCACACCTGCTGCGCAAGCGGCGCATATTCCATACTGCCCAGTTCTTTTGCCATGGTATATGCCGCATAATTTTTCAGATGGGACGGATCCAAATAATCGGCAAGCAAAACATAATCCCGATTCTTTCCGCACCCAAACAGAGAAACCGGCGTTTCAAATTTGATCCGGTACGCCTTTTTTTCGCAAAAATCATAGGTAAAATTGCCGCGTGCGCGGATGCGGATCGGCTCATTGCTCCGATCTTCTTTTCCCGCGCCCTCTATGGTGAACAACCCGTTCAGATATTCGGTTTTACTTTCCGGTGCCTGTGCACCGGCAGTATTGATATACAAAATGGGAAGCTGTGTAGTAAATCCCAGCCCATCTTCTTCTTCAATCAGACGCTCCAATTCCTCCCACTGTGCATAGAACGTTTTGACAGTTCCCTTCGGCAAATGGCGTATATCCCGAATCTCCATCGGATCGTCGTTTTCATCCAGCCACCTAAGAAACCGAAGTCCCTCCTGTTGCGGTGCAGCCGGCACTTCTTCCGGTTTGGTCACGACCAGATCCGGCGTATCGTTTCCATAAACAAAAGTCAGTTGATAATAGGGCGTTTCCGTGCTGTCGCAAGCGCAAAAAAGCGTAAGAATTCCTGCAAGAAGCAAGAAAAGGAAGGCATATCTTCGCATGGATGGTTCTCTTTCTTTCGTAATATTTTGTAAAAAGTATAACACACATTCCGGAATCTGTCAAGGAATTTACGCTCTCTTTCTTTGTTTTTGTGAAAAGTCACCAATTCCGAAAAAAAACTGTACAAGCACCGCTTTTTGTGTTATAATACGCATAGAGCATTTTGCATTGTACATGACGGGCGCTGCTGTGCGTACGCTTCTTGCCGCAAAATGTTATGAGCCCCTTGCAAAATGCAAGGATTCTATCGAAACAGTTCTTTACCGGAAGGTGGATGTTGATGAAACCGTTGCAACGAATCTGCGATCTGCTCCGCCGATGCGGCGGTACCCGCCCAACAGACGCAAAAGCGCATTTTCATACCGCCATCCTGCTCGCTGCCGGAAACGGCGCGCGCATGGGTGGTTCCGACGCAAAACAGTTTTTGCCTTTAGCCGGAAAGCCCGTCATTGTTCACACATTACAGTGTTTTCAATCCTGCCCTTATATTCGGGAGATCGTGCTGGTTGTCCGCGCACAGGATGCGCCGGTCTATGACGGCTATCGGAAAGAATACCGCCTTACCAAGCTTAAAAAAATCGTGGAGGGCGGCGAAAGCCGACAAATCTCCGCGATGCGCGGATTCTATCAGATTGATCCGGCATGCGATTATATCAGCATCCATGACGGTGCGCGCTGTCTGCTCACCGTGGAACAATTAAGCGCGCTGATCCGCACCGCTTATGCGGAAAACGGCGCGGTAGCGGCGGCAACCCCTGCCAAAGATACCGTCAAAATCGTGGACGCGGCGCATCGCGTCGTCAAAACGCCGGACCGCGCGACGGTATGGCTTGCACAGACGCCGCAGATTTTTCCGGTTTCCGTCTATGAAGCCGCGCTTGCTGTGGCACAGCGGGATGCAATCACCGTCACGGACGATTGTTCCCTTGCGGAGTACGCCGGTTTTTCCGTGCATCTGTTGGATTGCGGATCGGAAAATCTGAAGATTACCACGCCGGACGATCTGGAGCTTGCGCAGATCATCCTGACGCGCCGTGCGCAAAGCGCGGAACAGGAGGCATCCACATGAAATGGAAGATCGGACACGGTTATGATGTACACCGCCTGACGGAAGGGCGCGCTTTGATTTTGGGCGGCGTCCGGATCCCCTATGAAAAAGGATTGCTCGGACATTCGGACGCAGACGTGCTCACCCATGCCGTCATGGATGCGGTATTGGGCGCCATGGGCGCACGGGACATCGGATTCCATTTCCCGGACAATGACGCGCGCTATGCCGGTGCAAACAGTCTGCATCTTGCCGAAATCATCGCGCAAAAAATGCGGGATGCGGGGTTTGAGATTTCCAATATTGACGCGACGATTCTCGCGCAGCACCCGAAGCTCTCTCCGTATCTTCCTCAAATGGCGGCACAGATCGCGGCGGCATTCGGGATGCCGACAGAAGATGTCAATATCAAAGCCACTACCGAAGAAGGGCTTGGATTTACCGGAAGCGGCGAAGGCATTGCCGCCCATGCGGTCTGTATGCTCTATCGATTGGATTAAAAAAAGAGACGGTACGCCGGACAACCGGTCGTACCGCCCCCACAGCGATTCTGCGCCGATTTTCCCATCGGCACTTCCTGTTCTTTGCTGTTCCCAATCGGAGCAGAGACCGCGAATACGGTATGCGCCTATTGGTATCGTATGGGCGGGACGGCGATTGTGCTACTTTCCCCTTTGGGCAAAGGACGCCGGTTTTCGGAACTTGACGCATTTTTCTGATTATTTTCCCGCTTTTGCGGGCTTGAATTCGGGAGGATTCTGACATATGAAAATTTCCCCATCTTTACTTGCGGCGGACTTCTCCGCTCTGCGCGAAAGCGTTGCCCGCGTGGAACGCGGCGGTGCGGATGCACTGCATCTGGATGTCATGGACGGCATGTTTGTACCGAACATTTCCTTTGGCGCCGGTGTGATTGCGGCACTGCGGCCGCATTCCAAGCTGTTTTTCGACGTTCATCTGATGATCGAAGAACCCAACCGGTATCTTACGGATTTTGCAAAAGCCGGCGCCGATCTCTGCACCATCCACTTTGAAAGCTGTCGGGATCCCTTGCCGGTTCTGCGAAAGATTCGGGAACTCGGCATGAAAGCCGGACTGTCCGTCAAGCCGCGCACGCCCGCGGAAGCCATCTTCCCGCTGTTGCCGTATGTAGATCTGGTATTGGTCATGACGGTAGAACCGGGATTCGGCGGACAGGCTTTGATTCCGTATACGCTGTCGAAAATCCGACGTTTCCGGGCGGAAATTGACCGGCTTGCCTTGCCGATCGATCTGGAAGCCGACGGTGGGATTCATTTGCAGAACGCGCCGGAGGTACTCCGCGCCGGCGCGAATGTATTGGTTGCCGGTTCCGCCATCTTCGGTGCCAAAGATCCGGAGCAAGCCATTGCCGCATTTCGCGCATGGGAAAAGGAGGGACGGTAAATGCAGATTCCTTTTGTCCCTGCTACCATTCTGCTTCCGCGCAAAGAGATAGATCATTCCAAATGGGCAGTGGTCGCCTGCGATCAGTTCACCTCGCAACCGGCTTACTGGGAAGCGGTAAAGCAGGAGGTCGGCAACGCGCCTTCCACCCTGAAAATTACCCTGCCGGAGGTTTACTTAAACGATCATCCGCAAGAGCGGATTCAAAAAATCAACGCGACCATGACGGAGTATTTGCAGGAGAACATCTTCGATACTTATGAAAATGCGATGATCTTCGTCCGGCGGACTCTGCCGGACGGGAAGATCCGGCACGGGATCCTCGGCGCCGTCGATCTTGCGGCATACGACTATCGCAAAGGTGCGACTTCCCCGATCCGCGCAACGGAAGGGACCGTACTTTCCCGCATTCCCCCGCGTGTGGAGATCCGGCGGGATGCGCCGCTTGAGCTTCCGCACATTCTGCTGTTGATCGACGATCCGCATAAGACGGTGATCGAGCCGCTGTGCGATGCCAAAACACAGCCGCTGTACGATTTTGACCTGATTGCGGGCGGCGGACATTTGCGCGGCGATTTGCTGTCCGAGACACAGCAGACGCAGGTGCTTCACGCACTGGAACATCTGGTACAGGGAGAGCATCCGTTTTTATTTGCAGTGGGAGACGGCAATCATTCGCTTGCCACTGCAAAGACCTGCTATGCGGAACACCCGACGCCGGAGAATCGCTACGCGTTGGTGGAAGTCGTCAACATTCATGATGACGCTTTGGAATTTGAACCGATCTACCGCGTATTCTTCCATGCAGATCCCAAAGACGTGCAAGCCGCATGGCAGGCATTTCTCCATGCACAAGCCGGTACTGCCGCGCCGCAGGAGGTGACGCTTTGCATAGAAGATGCGGAATACCAAACCATCCTTCCGCATCCGGTGAGCAATCTTGCAGTCGGTTCCGTACAGGCATTCGCAGACGCATACCTTGCCGCACATAAAGAAGTCAGCATAGATTACATTCACGGGATAGACGCGGTAAAGGAGCTTTGCCGCGCTCCCGGTACCGTTGGATTTTTGTTCGGCGGGATGCAAAAAGAAGAATTATTCCCCACCGTTTCGCTGGACGGCGCACTGCCGCGTAAAACTTTCTCTATGGGAGAAGCCGCAAGCAAGCGTTATTACATGGAAGCCCGCAAGATCAAATCTGAACGGTAATCATCGTAAAGAACGGAACAATCCGTTCGAATCAAACGCAGAAAAACCCGTGTTCCATTTCCAATTCGGAATGGAACGCGGGTTTGTTTTTTTGAAATTTTCTTCGGATTTTCCGTCTTGTTTTGTTTTGAAAATTGAAAACTTCACCGAATACGCGCACGCGTGGCAAGGGAGGTTTGCAGCGCCGCAAGAAATGCGTCTGCTTCGGCGATCGTGGAGGTTTCCTGCAAACTGACGCGCACGGAACAATCCGCCTCCTTTGCCGAAAGTCCGAACGCAAGCAACACATGGCTGACGTGCTTACCGTGCGACGCGCAGGCAGAGCCGGCAGAAATACAGATTCCATTCTGCGAAAGATCATTCAGCAAGGTTTCGCTTTTTAACCCCGGAATGGTCAGATTAAGAATATGCGGTGCGGCAACCGCGGGCAGATTTGCCTGCACCCCTTGGGGCAGATGCGCCAGAAGATATGCGCGTACCTGCGCCGCTTGTTCCATGGACACCGGCTGCGCCGCCGCCGCGCCGAACCCTGCAATTCCAATGGTATTTTCTGTACCGGAGCGCATGCCGTTTTCCTGCCCGCCGCCATAGATCAGCGGTACCAGTTTTTTTGCTTTCAGAACGGCATTTGCGACATATAGGGCGCCGATTCCTTTCGGTCCGTGGATCTTATGTCCGCTGATGGTTACAAGATCCGCACCAAGCGACGTTGCAGAGAACGGAATCTTGCGAAACGCCTGCACCGCGTCGGTGTGCGTTACAATCTGCGGCTGTTTCTGTTTGGCGATGGAAAACGCACTTTTTACGTCATAACATGCGCCGGTTTCATTATTGACCGTCATCACGGACAACAGTATGGTATCCGGCGTAATGGCTTCTTCCAATTCAGCAAGATCCAGTTTTCCGCCGCGCGTGGAAAGGCGCACAATTTCAAAATCACCGCGCGCTTCCAGTTGTTTGCATGGTTCTAAAATGGCGGGATGTTCGCTGTCCGTGGTGACAATCCGCTTGACTCTGCCGGACTTTTTGGCATAAGCCGTTCCGAACACCGCAAGATTGTCCGCTTCTGTTCCGCTTCCGCAGAAAAATAGCGTTCCGCTCGCGCTGCCGCGTCCCCCCAGCGCAGTCAGAATTTGTGCGCGGGCATCCTCCACCAAATGATGCGCGCGAAGTCCCGCCTGATGGAGCGAGGAAGGATTGCCCCAAATACTTTCAGCGGCTTCCCGCATTTTCACGATTGCCGCTTCACAGGGTTGCGTCGTGGCGCTGTTGTCAAAATAGATCATATCCGTACTTCCGGTTTATTTTGTAAAGGAGAAAAATTTCAGAATATCTTCCAAGTCCGCGGTATGTTCCTCATAGCGCTCGGTCGTGGCAGTGAACGTGATGAGATAAGCGCGCGCGCCGTGGATACACACCACCTGCATAATCTGATATTCCGTGCCGAGTTTTGCAATCTTATACACATACTGTGCGGCGGCACTTTGCGCGATCAACAGTTCCGTATTTTCAGAAACCATATCCATGGCGCCGAATTGCGATTCAAAATCTGCCCGATAGGTGGCAAAATATTCTGCGGGCGTCACCACCTGGGACAGTTCCACCGCCATCACGGAAATGTTGGAGCGATCCACCGCATTGCAATAAGCAGACGTAAAACCGGTGCGCTCATCCACAGTCCAACTGTTCGGCACATAGAGTTTATATTCCACCACATCCAGATTGGACGCAAGCTGATAACCGTCCGGTGCGAGTAAATCTTCCTTTCCGCAGGCACAAAGCCCCAGTGCCAGCAAGACTCCCAAAAGCAACGCGCAAATGCGCAGACAATTTTTCATGGTTGTTCTCCTTCTTTTTCATCTACGGTTAGTATACCGCATTTTGCGTGCTGTGTCAACGGGCAAATGTAAAGTTTTCAAAACAGGAAAGTGTGGGGAAATGCTGATTTTTCGTAAAAACAAGACACGCCAAAACGAAATCAACAGCGGAAAATGCAAACGCATTCTCCGCTGTCTGGATGCTTCTGAATTTCAAAAATCGTTTTGCGGGTATTTGCGACTTCAGACGCCGCCGACACTTGCAAGAAAGCGACGCATTGCCGCACGTCCCTGCGGCGTACATTTGTACACCCCGGCGTCCTCCAGCACTTGGGTGAACACTTTTCCGATCTCCGCGCGCAGAATCTCCTCCACATTTTCCCGTGTAATGGAATACTGTTTTGCGATCTGCTCTGCCCAAGCCGCGTGTTTGACCAATTCCGGATGCTCTGCCACCGGCGTCCCGTTCACCAGGCAGTCGGCAAGCTGTTCCATCTCGCTCTTTAAGCGTGCCGGAAGCACGGCAAGTCCCATGACTTCGATCAAGCCGATGTTTTCCTTCTTGATATGATGCAAAGCTTCATGCGGATGATATACGCCAAGCGGATGCTCCGCTGTGGTGATATTGTTACGCAGTACCAGATCCAGTTCGTAATCCGCACCGCGCCGCCGCGCGATCGGGGTAATCGTGTTGTGGGGTTCTCCGTCCGTTTCGGCGTAGATAAACGCCGCTTCATCGGTATATCCACGCCATGCAAGCAGGACCTTGTCTGCAAGCGCTACCAACCGCTCCGGCTTTTCCGATCGGATACGGAGGACGGACATCGGCCAATGTACAATGCCTGCCGTGACATCCTCATATCCAGAGAATGTGATCGGCGCCTCGATTTCCGCACGTTCCATGGCAAACGTATAGTGTCCGCCCTGAAAATGATCGTGCGAAAGAATGGAACCGCCGACAATCGGCAGATCGGCATTGGAACCGAGGAAGTAGTGCGGGAAAATCGTGACAAAATCCAACAACTTCCGGAACACTGCCCGATCGATCTTCATCGGAATATGCTTTTCGTTGAACACGATGCAATGTTCGTTATAGTACACATACGGCGAATACTGGAAGAAGAAAGTCTGCCCATCCATCTTGAGCGGCACAATCCGGTGATTTTGCCGGGCGGGGCTGTTGACTCTGCCCGCGTAACCTTCATTTTCCCGACAAAGCAAGCACTTTGGATAGCCGCTTTGTTTCGCCAGTTTCGCTGCTGCGATGGCTTTCGGATCTTTCTCCGGCTTGGAAAGATTGATGGAAAGATCAATTTTGCCATACGGCGTATCACTGGTCCAGCGTACATCTTTAACGATCCGGTCGCGGCGGATGTAGTTGGTATCCCCGCTGAACTGATAGAAAGCATCCGTCGCTTTTTGAGGAGAAACTGCATAATCCTCTGCAAATTTCTGTCGCACAACGCTCGGCGGCGGCGTCAGAGCGCCCATCAGTTTCGTGTCAAACAGATCGCGGTATACCACGCTGTCCTCCGTCAGATGCTGTTCCACCGCATAGGCAAGTAATTCGTCCAAAATTTCGGGCAATTCCGTATGCTGTACCCCTTGCGGTAATACAAATTCATCCGCATGTAATATCTCAAGCAAACGATTGACTGTGTAGGTCACATCCGGTTCTTTTACCAGTCCCGTGCGCAGTCCGTAGTTCACCAAGTCCCAAATACTCTGATTATAATCCATCTGTGGCACTCCTTATAAATCCTCTACCGCAAATGCGGTGGTATAACAATAGTGGTCGCCGCGGCGCAAAATCGCGCCGCCGTGATTAGGGCTGTCGGGGGCAAACTGGGTTTCCAAGCAAACGCCGCCATTTTTCTGTTGCGCCACTCCGCCCTTGAGCGGAATGGGATTTGTCATGAAGTTCGCCGTATAAATCTGAATACAAGGTTTATTCGTATAGCAGGTAAGCTTCCGCTTTCCGTTGGACAAAATCGCCGCTTCGGTCAGATTGGTACCGAAGATCTGCTTTCTCGGCGCATTTGCATTCAGAATGAAATTATGGTCATAGCCATTGCCGAGCTTCAACTGTGCGTCGGATGCGCCGATGTCCTTACCGATCTCTTTGGCATTTCGGAAATCGAAAGGGGTAGACGTTACAGACTGCTCTGCAACAGGAATCAGCTGATCGTTGACGGCATCGAAAGTATCTGCCGGAATCTGCAGGGTATGATGCAGAATGCTACCGCTCGCATAGCCGTCCAGATTGAAATAGGCATGGTTGGTCATATTGAGAATCGTATCAGCGTCGCTGTCCGCCTCATAGCGGATGCAAAGTCCTTGTTCGGTAAGCGTATAGGTCACTGTTACATCCAGATTTCCAGGGTAATGCGCTTCCCCGTCCGGACTGTGGTAAGTCAGGGTAAGCGATTCAAAACCGTCCGCCGACCTGGGCGTTACCTGCCAAAAACTCCGCCGGAAGCCCGTACTGCCACCATGCAAATGCGTCACGCCTTTTTCATTTTTCTCAAGCTGATAGGTTTTGCCGTTCAACACAAAACGGCCGCCGCAAATGCGGTTGGCATATCTGCCGATCAAGGCGCCGTGGCATCCCTCGCCTTTGTCGTAACCGTGATAATCGTCAAACCCGCATACAATATCCAGTCCGTCTACTGTAAACTTCTGCAAAATACCGCCGAAATCCAGTACCGTCGCGGTAAACCGTCCGGCTTCCATCGTATAGCCGTGAATTTCTTTTCCCGCATCGGTATGATCGAATAAAAACTGTTTCATATGATAGCATCCTTTCCGTGCAAATCAAAAATCATACTGCGCTTATGATACCGCAAAAACGATTTTTTGTCAAGAGATTTTCCATCGGATTTGCATTTTCCTCTTTCTTTTTTCCGTTTTTTGTGCTATACTGAAGATACCGTTACAAAACCGAGGTAAAAAACGAATGAAAGCCATCGTCACAGGCGCAAGCGGCGGACTTGGCGCGATGATCGCGCGGGAGCTTGCCGCACGCGGATTTGAGCTGATCCTTGTCGCACGCAGACAAACGGAAACGGAAGCGCTCGCGCAGTCCCTTACGGTCAAAACGGCGGTGCTTTCCTTGGATTTATGCAAGGAAGCGGATTGCTTTGCCCTGTATGAAAGCGCAAAAGGAAGCGGTGTGGATCTTTTGGTCAACAACGCAGGATGCGGTGTATTCGGTTCGTTTTCCGAAACCGACCTTTCCAGAGAACTTGCCATGCTGGATCTGAATATCCGTGCGCTCCATATTCTGACCAAGCTCTTTTTGCAGGAATTCACCGCACGCGGGCATGGAATGATCCTGAATGTCGCATCCGTGGCGGCATTTGCACCGGGACCTTTGCTCAGCGCCTACTATGCGTCCAAAAGCTATGTGTTACGTTTGGACGAAGCGATTGCGGCAGAGCTGCGCTATGCACACAGCGGCGTCAGCATCTGCACGCTCTGTCCGGGACCGATCGCAACCGATTTCAACCAAAACGCGGGAGTTTTACCAAGCAGACACGGCGCAAATGCGCAAAAAATCGCCGCTTACGCTGTCAAACATACGCTGAAAGGAAAGAGCCGAATCCTTTTGCCCGGATTGTCCGTGAAACTCGGTGCATTTGCCACATGGCTATTGCCGGCACGTTTGACGCAAAGATTTCTGTACCGGTTCCAGCAAAAGAAGCGGGGGAAACGCACATGACCGCGCAAAACTCATGGTATCCGGACGATCTCACCCCCTCAGAACAAGCGCTTTTACGTCATTGTACCTTATGCCCCCGTCAATGCGGCGTCAATCGGCTTGCGGGGCAAAAGGGCTTTTGCCGTGCAACGGGAACGCAAGTCCGCATAGCGCGGGCAGGCACGCATCTTTGGGAGGAGCCGTGTATCTCAGGCGAAACCGGTAGCGGCACCGTCTTTTTCGGCGGATGCACGCTCGGCTGTGTATATTGTCAGAATCGGGAGATCAGTCGGGATTGTGTGGGAAAGCCTTATTCCATTCCGGAGCTTGCGCAAATCTTTCTCTCTCTGCAAGCCAAGGGGCTTGCCAATCTCAATCTGGTGACGCCAACGCATATGGCACTGCATATCGCGGCTGCTTTGCGGATCGCACGGGCAAACGGACTGCAAATCCCCGTCATCTATAACACCAGCGGCTATGAAAGCGTCGCTACCCTGCGACAGCTCTCCGGACTGATAGACGCTTATCTGCCGGATTTTAAATATTGGAATGGAGAGACAAGTGCACGGCACTGTCATGCGCCGGATTATCCGGAGGTTGCCCGTGCGGCAATCGCAGAAATGGTGCGTCAGACCGGCGACATTGCCTTTGATCAGAACGGAATGCTGTTACGCGGCGTCATCGTCCGGCATCTGCTTCTTCCGCATGGCGTATCGGAAGCCAAGCATATCCTGCGGTATCTGTATGAAACCTATAAAGATCGCATTTATCTCAGCATCATGAATCAGTACACCCCGCCGCCGGAGCTTTGCGATCCCGTATTGGGGCACTGCGTATCCCCATCCGTCTATGACGCACTCATCGACTGGGCGGCGGCACTCGGTATCACAAACGCTTTTATCCAGGAAGGAGGCACCGTCAGCGAAAGTTTCATTCCAAAGTGGGAGCTGGAATAATCGCGTAGCGTTCGCTCCCGCTCTCGGCACACGCCATTTGATTTTGTGCGCGAAATACAATCGTTTTCCAAGTGTCACCCACAAATATAAATCTATAAATCCGATTAGAAGAATCAATAAATTGCTTAAATTGCAGAAAGGAAGTTTTTTTATGTCTGTTTCTCTTTACATTGCCGGTTGCCGCAAAGACGGTGGCATTTATCACTGTCTGCTTTCCGAGGACGGAAAGCTCCGGATCGCCTCCGTCACCCCCATGGATCGTCCGATGTTTCTCGCGGCGCAGAACGACACCCTGTACGCGTTGCTCCGAAATCCCTATCCGGATTCTCCCAACAGCGCGCTCTGCTCATTTCCGATCCTTGCAGACGGATCGCTCGGCGAAATGTCGCCTTTGCAATCGGCAGACGGGGAATGCGCCTGCCATCTGACCTTGTGGAATGGGACACCCGCCTGCGCCAACTATCTTTCCGGCAGTGCCAAACTGTTTCCGGATGTCACAATCTCCCACACGGGGAGCGGTCCGAATCTGCCAAGGCAGGACGCGCCGCACACGCACTGCGTGCTTCCGACGCCTGACGGCGCTTATCTTGCCGTCACAGACCTTGGTCTTGACACAGTGGGGCTGTATCGGCGGGACGGTTCGCTTCACATGGAAGCACATGTGCCGGCAGGACACGGGGCGCGGCATCTGGTATTTTCACCGGACGGATCTCTGCTTTACTGTGTCAATGAGCTTGCTTCCACGATCACAGTCATGACCTATCAGGATGGTTCGCTTGCCGTGCGCGGCACTTATCCCGTTCTGCCTGCCGGATACCACGGACGGAAGAACACTGCCGCGGCAATCCGCTATCACGACGGTTATCTTTACGTTTCCAACCGCGGACACAACTCCATCTCGGTTTTGCGCGCGGTAGGCGATCGGCTGACCTTGGAACAGATTGCAGACTGCGGTGGTGATTTCCCCCGCGACTTTGATCTGTTCGGCAATTATTTTGTTGTCACCAATCAATTCGGAAACTCGGTATCGGTTTTGGAGAAAAACGGGCACCGGATCGGCAGGGTGACGGATGTGCTGTATCTGCCGGAACCGCTTTGCGTCATTGCGTCCCCCAAAGTCTGAAGTCGCTTTCCGCTTAACCAAAATCCATCCAAAACGCAAACAGGCGAACACAAAATGCGTTCGCCTGTTTGCGTTTTCAGCGTTCCCTTAAAATTTCATACCCAGTGCTGCGGCACCGATGATACCGGCATCGTTGCCGAGAGAAGCGATCTTCACTTCCGTGCGCTCCTCCATATCGCGGGTGTACTGCTCTTTGTCGATGATTTTTTTCAAAGGCTTAAGCAGATAATCCTTTTCGTTGCAGATACCGCCGCCGATACAAAGAATCTGCGGTTGGAAAATGTTAATCATATTGGTCAGACCGGTTGCAAGATGCTCGATGTACCAATTCACGACTTCACATCCGGCAGGATCGTTTTTCCGCATCGCGTCAAACGCGGTTCTGCCGCTGACGCCGCTCAGCTTACCGCCGGCAAGCTCCCACATCACGCTGTCTTTGTGCTTGCGCATAACTTCCTTCGTGCGTTTGATCAACGCAGTGGCAGAGCTGTATGCTTCCCAGCATCCGCGTCTGCCACAGGAGCAGGGGCGTCCGTTATGCCGGATGACCACATGTCCCAGTTCCGCGCCGGCATAGTTGTAGCCGCTGTAAATCTTATGGTCAATGATAATACCGCCGCCAACGCCGGTGCCGAGTGTAATAAACACCGCATCCGCAATGCCTTTGGCAGAACCTGCAACCGCCTCGCCCAAAGCGGCGGCGTTTGCGTCGTTTGCAACATAGACTTTTTTGAACGGGATGTAGCTTTTCAGCACTTTCGCAATTTCAAAATTGCGGAAATGCAGATTGTTCGCATATACCACCACACCATGTTTGGAATCTGCGATACCGGGCGTTGCAATACCCGCGTATTCCACATCCTCCACTTTCAGACCTGCTGTATCCAGAACGCGCTGGCAAACCATCGCCATATCACGAATCACTTCTTCGCCCGGACGCTCTGCGCGCGTCGGCGTTTTATCTCTTGCGACAATTTCCAATTTCTCATTTACCAGTGCGACGGCAATATTGGTGCCGCCAAGGTCGATGCCCATATAATACATAGCTGTTCTCCTTCTTTTGGCAAGTCCGGGGAATGCCGGTCTTTGCACATTTTTTATCAGTATAGCACAGGTTTTCCGATTTGTAAATGGCTTTTTCGGATATTTCCTTTATATTATCGGTCGCCTTTTATGCGTTTTCTTCTGTTTCTGCTGATTCTGCCTGTTCCGCATTTTCTGCCGCGATCGGTTTTGCACTTCCCGCATGGATGATTTTTCGCGGACAAACCTGCGCGCATTTGCCGCAGGCAATGCAACGTTCGGGATCAATCGACGCAAGCGCACCTTCCACTTTCGCGGCTCCGGTCGGACAATTCTTTTCACACAGATGGCAACCGATACAACCAACTGTACAATAAGTACGCGTTTGTGCGCCGCGATCTACCGAACGGCATCCGACATAATATGCCGTATCGCACGGAATCAGCCGAATGATCTGTTTCGGGCAGGCGGCAACGCAGGTTCCGCATCCGGTACACTTTTTCGCATTGACTTGTGCCACACCGTCCACCACCGTAATCGCGTCAAACGGGCAATGCGCCGCGCAGGTACCAAAACCGATACACCCATTCGGGCATTCTTTCGTACCACCGCCGAGCTTTGCCGCGCAAACACAGTCCCTGACTCCGTTATACCGATATTTTTCCTTTGCGCAGGCTGTGGTGCCGCTACACATCACCTGTGCACGCATCCGGCGGTGCGTTCCTTGGGAAACGCCCATTAAGGCGCAGATGGCTTGTGCCGCCTGCTCAGAGCAGGCGCCGCAACCACTGACATCGGCTTTCCCCTCTGCGATCGCCTGCGCCATGGCGTCACAGCCGGAATGTCCGCATCCACCGCAATTCGCCCCCGGCAGAAGTTCCCGGATCTGTTCAATTTTCGGATCTGTTTTAACGGCAAGCAACTTGGACGCGATCGCAAGCGCCGCCCCTAAGACGCCGCCAAACACCGCAAACCAAAATGCCGCCCATAAAATTCCACTCATGTAACCGCCTCCTTAGCCGAGGTGTACGCCGGAAAAACCGGCGAACGCCATCGCGATCAGTCCCGCAGTCACAAGCGCAATCGGCGTTCCGCGAAATGCCTTTGGCGGTTCTGCCTGGTCCACCCGCGCACGCACGCCGGCAAACACCACAATCGCCATCGTAAAGCCAACGGCGGCGGAAAAGCCGAACGCGACAGACTGTACAAAATTATATCCGTTCTGTACATTCAACAGCGCCGCGCCAAGCACCGCGCAGTTGGTGGTAATCAACGGCAGATAAATGCCGAGCGCAGAATACAAAGCAGGCAGGAATTTCCGCAGTGCCATCTCGATCAACTGCACCAACGCCGCAATGACCAGAATGAACGCAATCGTTTTCAGATAGGTTAAATCAAACAGCACCAAAATCTGATACACGCCGTAGGTCACCGCACCGGAAACAGTCATGACAAACGTCACAGCACAACCCATCCCAAGCGCCGTCTGCGGTTTTTCGGATACGCCGAGGAACGGACAGCATCCCATAAAGCGATAAAAGATGAAGTTCTCCACAAACACCGCGGTGAACATCAGAAGAAAAATGTCTTTCATGCCTGCGGTTCCTCCTGTTCCTTTTTCTCCGCGCGCTTTTGCGCCGCATTCTGCGCTTTGGAAACCAAAGTCCGGAATGCCGCCATTAGGCATCCGACCGTGATAAACGCGCCGCAGGGCATCAAGAACATCAGCATCGGCTGATAATGACTGCCCAAAACCGGATACCCATAAAGCGTTCCCGCGCCAAACAGTTCCCGTACCGCCGCGACAAGGCACAGCGCGCCGGTAAAGCCGAGTCCCATGGAAAGTCCGTCCAAAGCAGACGGCAGGACAGGGTTTTTGGAGGCAAACGCCTCCGCGCGGGCAAGAATAATGCAGTTGACCACGATGAGCGGGATAAATACGCCCAGTGAGGCAGAAAGTGCCGGTAAATATGCCGCAAGCAACATTTCCACCGCTGTCACAAAGCCGGAAATGATGACAATGTACGCCGCAATGCGTACTTGTTTTGGGATCATCTTTCGCAAAAGAGAGATGAACACATTGGAACAAATCAATACTGCCGTAACCGACAAGCCCATCCCGACCGCATTTTTGACATTGGTCGTAGTCGCAAGCGTCGGACAGGTGCCGAGAAGCTGAATAAACAACGGATTCTGCGTAAACAGTCCGTTTTTCAACGGCTCCAGAACCGCTTCTCGAAATTTACGCATGAATCTTCCCTCCTTGTACCAATTCTAACGCGATCCGCACGCCGTTCTGTACGCCGCGGGAGGAGATGGACGCACCGGAAATTCCGTCAACGGAAGCCGCGTCCCGTTTTCCGTTGAATTTGGTAAGATGAGACGCTTCCAGTGCTTTGGAACCGATGCCGGCAGTTTCGGAAGCGGAAACGATGGTTACGCCATGCACCGTACCGTCCGCGTTTACCCCCACCATCATGGAGATGTCCCCGCCGTAACCCGGTGAGGCTACATACACGCAGTATCCGACCGTTTCCGTATCTTGTAAAATCCGATAGCAAGCAGAAACTTCCGCGGGAAAATCTCCTTCACAGGCAACGCTGTCAAGTCCCGGAAATAATTCTCCGATCGCCTGTCTGACCGCTTCCGCCTCATGCTCTGCAATTTTATCCTTCGTCAACAAATGAACAGAAGCGATCAATACCGCGACAAGCGTGGAAATGCAAAGCAAGACCGCCGCTACGCGAAGCACAAATTTCAGTTCAATTTTTTGCATGGCTACGCTTCCCTCCGAACGGTTTTGGCATGGTGATCTTATCAATATAATACACCAGCAGATTCATAATCAGCACCGCGAATGAAACGCCCTCGGCATAGGAGCCGAAGAACCGCAAAAACACCGTCAGTACCCCACATCCAAAGCCGTAAAGCAGTTTCCCCTTGGCAGTCAGCGGCGAAGTAACATAATCCGTCGCCATGAACAGCGCCGCCAGCATCAATCCGCCGGAGCATAAAAAGTAAATGCAGAAATCCATTCTGGAAAGTTCTCCGGCAGGAGCAAAGATCAGTGCCAACGCAGCAACCGTACCGAGATATGCCACCGGAATATGCCAGGTGATCACCCGACGCATCAATAAATACACGCCGCCGATCAACAGAAATACTGCGGAGACTTCTCCGATCATACCGCCTTTAAAGCCGAGGACCGCTTCTTTGACGCCCACGCCGCTGATCGTCGGTACCATCCCCTCCATCACCTGTGCAAGCGGGGTTGCGCAGGTCACGCCGTCCACGGAAGGCGCAATGGCGAAAGCCGGAAGTCCGTTATGCAAGAAGCCGGAAAGTCCGCTGCTGTATTTGGCAAGGGACACCGTATAGCGGGACATGTAAGCAGGAAAAGAGAAAAACAGGAACACACGCGCCGCAAGCGCAGGGTTGACAATATTTTTTCCGATTCCGCCGAACAGCTCTTTCACCAGGATTATGGCGAACAAAGCGCCCGGAACCGGGAGCCACAGCGGTGCGGAAACCGGCAGATTGCAAGCGAGCAGTAGCCCCGTAACAAGGGAGGAGCCGTCCGAGATGCGAAGCGGCTGCTTACGCAGTGCCTGCCATAGGGCTTCAAATCCGATGCAGGAGAGCACGGAGATTACCGTTAAGGTCAGCACACGCAGTCCGAAGTTGTACACGCCGAATAAAATTGCCGGAAACAACGCAATCGCCACATCATACATGATGGAACGGGTGCGTTCGGTATGTTTGATATGCGGAGAGGGGGAAACAGTCAGGGAAAGATCCGAATATTCTTCCATCTCAGGGTTCCTCCTTTTCCGGATTGGTCTTGGATTCTTTTGCTTGTGTCGGTTGTGGTGGTTTGGCATCGGAAAGTGCAGATTTCTGTTTGCGCGCCGTCAGAATCGCACCCTTTGCCGCGCGGATACGCTGTACAATCGGCACGCATGCCGGACAAATATAGGAACAACTTCCGCATTCCACGCAAGAAAGCGCATGCAGTTGTTCGCACTTGTCAAAGCGCTGTGCCGCCGACGCTTTGGCGATCTCGCACGGCACCAAGTGCATCGGGCAAACCCGAATGCATCTACCGCAACGAATGCAGGCGGCGTCCGGCCGGTATGGCGCCGACGCTTTGCGCGACAGCACCAGAATCGCGGAGGTTCCCTTGGTAACCGGCGTATCAAAGCTCCACTGCGCCGCGCCCATCATCGGTCCGCCCGCAATCAGCTTTTCCGGTTCTCCGGTCAGTCCGCCGCAGAAACGAATCACATCGGCAAAACGGCTCCCGATCGGCACCATCAGATTTTTAGGATTTTTCACACAGTCGCCCGCCACCGTCACAATCCGCTCGATCAAAGGCATCCCATCGTGAACGGCACGATAAATTGCCGCGCAGGTTTCGGCGTTGAAAATCACACAACCAAGATCTGCCGGTAACTTTCCGGCGGGCAGTTCTTTTCCCGTGATTGCGTAGATCAGTTGCCGCTCATCCCCTTGCGGATATTTGGTTTCCAGCAACTCTACCCGCGCATATTCCGCGCCGCCGAGTGTGCGCTGTAAATGTGCCGCCGCATCGGCTTTGTTATCCTCCATGGCAAGGATCGCTTGTCTTAATCCAAAAATCTTCAGAAGGATCTTCACGCCTTCCAAAACCGATCCCGCGTCCTCTAAGAGCAACCGATGATTTGCCGTGATATACGGCTCACATTCCGCGCAGTTGATGAGCAAGGTATCCACCTTTCCAAGCGCGGATTGGATTTTTGCATAAGTCGGGAACGTCGCGCCGCCCATACCGGAAATACCGGCACGACGGATCCATTCGATCAGCTCCGAGCTTGGCGCATAGGTAAGGTCCCGCGTATAGGGCGTCAGCTGCGCCATCTCCGAAAGACCGTCGTTTGCGATCACCACATCATACACCGGTGTTCCAGCCGCCGTATGGCGTTGTCTGATTTCCTTGACTGTCCCGGAAACACTGGCGTGTACCGGACATCCCAGTCCCTGCTTCACTTCTCCGATCATTTGTCCGCAAAGCACCCGCTCCCCGACTTTTACCGTCGGTTCACAGTGCGCGCCGATATGCTGGCTGAGCGGAATATATACTGTATCCGGCGCCGGCATGCGCGCGATTCCAAGTGACGCCGTATCCTTGTGTTCTTCTACATGAACACCGCCCCGAAAGGTGCGTGACACTCTCCGATCCCCTCTTTTCCGAAAACAAGATCCGACCTGCGGGAAAAAGGAAATTCCCATTCTCCCACACAGTCTATTATTTTTATTTTACTCCAAATACGCGGAAATTGCAATAGATTTTCAAAGATTCCAAATAGATTTTTTGTAATTCCGTACCTTTTTCGTGATTTTTAGCAACTTTTAACGAAAATATATATTTTTTTCTGTTTTTTTGTACATCTTTGTCAATCCCACTTGCAATTTCAGAAAAAGTATGCTATACTAGAATGGAAGAAAAAACGGTAACCTTGATTTGGGAAAAACCTCAGAAAACCGCCTTGCCAAAGGAGCTTTATGAATTATCTTGCCAATACCGATCAATATGTGGTGTGTGAAAAGCCATGCGGCGTACTCAGTGAGGACAACGCACACGCGCAAAGCACGTTACCCGCGCTGCTGCGCGCGGACGCCGCGCGATGCGGGCAGGCACAAGCCTCTTTTTACACCGTTCACCGACTGGATCGGGAGGTTGGCGGCGTGATGGTCTGCGCAAAGACCAAAGCGGCGGCGGCAAAACTGTCCGCGGCTTTACAGGCAGGACGCTTTGAAAAGGAGTACCTTGCCGTGCTGGACGGCGTTCCTGCCGAAACGTCCGGGGAATTCTGTGATCTTTTGTTTCGGGACGCCGCGCGAAATAAGACCTATGTGGTAGATCGGATGCGGCACGGCGTGCGGGAAGCCAAGCTGGCGTATACCCTGCTTCAGACGGTTCTGTGGGAGGGACGTCCGCTTTCTTTGGTACAAATCCGGCTGTATACCGGGCGCACCCATCAGATCCGGATTCAGTTTGCGCATCGGAAGCTCCCCTTACTCGGAGACGGGCGGTATGGCAGTCGCGTCCGATGCGAGCGGCTTGGCAGAACGGAGCTTGCGCTCTTTGCATTCCGGCTGACTTTCCCCGATCCCAAAACCGACAAAATGCAGTGTTTTACTCTGCTCCCCCAAGATCGGTTTCCGTTTTCCTTATTTCCCCTTGCCGATCTGATACAACCATCCGAACCGGACAACCTACCGGCAAAAAATACATAAAATCCATCCTTCGCGCATAAAATGTGCCATGTATTTTCATTTGTGCCGGCACATTGCTTAGAGTTTTCCAAAGGAGCAACCATGAAAGAAAAATCCACCACGCTTTTGCAAACGCCGCCGGCACACGCACCCGTCGCCCCCTCTGATCCGGGCGCCGCTTACCTGTTCCATCAGGGTACCAATGCGTATGCGTATCGCTATCTCGGCGCGCATCTTTTAGAAAACGGCGACTACGCATTCCGCGTATTTGCGCCGCATGCAAAAGAAGTTTTCGTCATTGGCTCGTTCAACAACTGGGAACCGACGCTTGCGCTGACGCGCGTGACCGAACAGGGATTGTTTGAAGGGCAATTTTCCGGATTATCTGCGGGCATGTGCTACAAATACCGCATTGTCTCCGAGAAAGGGACTTTTGACAAAGCCGATCCCTACGCCTTTTATGCGGAAAAACGTCCGCGCACGGCTTCCGTATTATGCAAGCCGTCCGCCTTTGTTTGGGAAGATGCCGCCTTTCTTGCGGCGCAAACAAAAAAAAATCGGCGGGACGTACAGGACTATTACCCCGCGCCGATGAATATTTATGAAGTACATCTCGGCTCTTTCAAGCGGCGCGAAGGGGAGGCGGATGCGGATGGCGACCGTTTTCTGAACTATCGGGAGCTGGCGGCAGAGCTGATCCCCTATCTGTTACAACTTGGCTACACGCACATCGAACTGCTTCCCGTCATGGAACATCCTTTGGACGATTCGTGGGGATACCAAGTCTGCGGCTATTTTGCGCCGACTTCCCGTTTCGGCACGCCGGATGATTTTCGTTTTTTCATCAATGAAATGCACAAAGCCGGTATTGGGGTGCTTTTGGACTGGGTTCCGGCACATTTCCCGAAAGACGCACACGGGCTATGCGAATTTGACGGCGGGTATGTTTATGAATACCAAGGAAAAGACCGGATGGAGCATGCGGGATGGGGAACACGTTGCTTTGACGTCGGGCGCAATGAAGTTCAGTGCTTCTTAATGTCCAACGCCATCTACTGGCTGAAGGAATTTCATGCAGACGGACTGCGCGTGGATGCCGTCGCTTCCATGCTGTATTTAGATTATGACCGCAAACCGGGCGAATGGATTCCCAATGTCTATGGAGACAACCGTAACTTGGAAGCCATTGCGTTCTTCCGGCACATCAATGCGCAGATCGCGGCAGAATGCCCGCGCGCAGTGCTGGTCGCGGAGGAATCCGGCGATTATCCGAAAATCACTGCAGCAGTGTCTGAGGGCGGTCTAGGATTTCACATGAAATGGAATATGGGGCTGGCAAATGACCTGTACGATTTTTTCGCCAAGGATCCGGTGTATCGGAAATATCATCAGAAATCCTTTACATTCGCCATGCTCTATTCCTTGAACGAGCACTACGTTTTGCCGGTTTCTCATGACGAAGTGGTCCATGGAAAAAAATCTTTGCTTGACAAAATGTTTGGTTCCTACGAAGAAAAATTTGCCCAAACACGGACGTTTCTTGCCTATCTCATGGCACACCCCGGAAAAAAGCTCCTGTTTATGGGATGTGAATACGGACCGTTTCGGGAATGGGATTTTGCCGACGAGCTGGAATGGTTTATGACCAAATATCCGGCACACGACGCCTTGCGGCGTTATGTGGCAAAACTCAATCGGTTCTATCTGTCGGCAAGAGAATTTTACGAAATTGACTTTTCGTGGGATGGATTTGAGTGGGTTATGCTCGATCACGCGGAGGAAAATCTGCTGGCATTCCGGCGCACAGACCGCGACGGCAATCCTATCCTTGCGTTGTTCCATTTTGATCCGGTGGTACGTCAAGTGCTGTTGCCTACCCGCGAACTTTCCAAATCGCAGGGCTCGTCCGGCGTCTGGCGCGAGGTATTCAATACCGACGCCTATGAGTTTGGCGGCGGCGGTGTAACCAATCCTCTGCCGATCAAAACCGTAAATCTGAACGGACAGGCAATGATCCCCTTGCAAATCGGCGCGCACAGCGCCATTTACCTGCGTCCGGAGCAACCGATCCGGCGTGCTGCTTCCCAAGTATGATCTCCGGTATCTGCCGGGTTCTGAAAAATTCCTCGATTTCTATATTCAGATGACTTGAAAGGACGGCGAAACTCTTGTATAAGAAGAAAGAATGCGTTGCCATGTTGCTTGCGGGCGGACAGGGCAGCCGACTCTACGCACTGACGGAAAAAACCGCAAAACCGGCAGTTCCCTTTGGCGGTAAGTACCGCATCATTGATTTCCCGCTTTCCAACTGCGTCAACTCCGGAATCGACACGGTAGGTGTGCTTACGCAATATCAACCGCTGGTTCTCAATGAATATATCGGCAACGGTCAGCCATGGGATTTAGACCGCAACTTCGGCGGCGTGATGGTTTTGCCCCCGTATCAGGGCAAACATGGCGCGGCATGGTACAAAGGCACTGCCAACGCCATTTATCAGAATCTGAATTTCATCCGGCGTTATCAGCCGGAATATGTCCTGATCCTGTCCGGCGACCATATTTACAAGATGGATTACAGCCAGATGCTTGCCGCACACAAGGCGGCAGGTGCCGACGCAACGATCGCGGTCTTGAATGTGCCGCTGTCCGAAGCCAGCCGTTTCGGCATTATGAATACGCACGCGGACGGTTCCATTTATGAATTTGAGGAAAAGCCCAAAAAGCCGAAAAGTACAAAGGCTTCCATGGGAATTTATATTTTCAACTTCTCCGTCCTGGAGCAGTATCTGCTTGCAGATGAAGCGGATCCGCAATCCGAAAACGATTTCGGAAAAAATATTATCCCCGCCATGCTTGCAAGCGGCAAAAAACTGTTTGCCTATGAATTCTCCGGCTATTGGAAAGATGTCGGCACCATTCAAAGCCTGTGGGACGCCAATATGGATCTGCTGGGCGAAAATCCGAAGTTCCGCGTTTCCTCGCAGGACTGGCGGATTTATTCCCGCAACGACGCGAAACCCCCGCAGTTTCTTTCTGACACGGCGGACGTCACGAATTCCATTGTGACAGAGGGGTGTGAAATCTACGGCACGGTGCGCAACAGTATTCTGTTCGGCAGCGTCATTGTGGAAAAAGGCGCTTGTGTGGAGGATAGTGTGATTATGAGCCATGTCCGTATCGGCAGCGGCTCCACGGTACAGTATGCCATGCTGGACGAGGACACCGTCCTTGGCAAGCACGTCAAATGCGGAGCCGGCAAAGACGCGCCGGATGCCGCGATCACGGTCGTAGGCGGCGATCTCCGGATTCCGGACGGTGCCACCGTCAAGGTCGGCGCGATGCTGACCGAGCAGACTTTCGCGGAGCAACTTACGCTTGCCCCCGCAAAACAGGAGGATTAAAACGATGTCAGTCGCAGGAATCATCTTCTCCAATTTACATGACAGCAGTATCCCCGAACTCACCCGCCGCCGTACCATGGCATCCATTCCGTTCGGGTGCCGTTATCGGCTCATTGACTTTCCGCTTTCCAACATGGTGAATTCCGGTATCTCCAATATCTGCGTCATCGCCCACACCAACTATCAGTCTTTAATGGATCACATCGGTTCCGGTAAGGATTGGGACCTTGCCCGCCGCAGTGGCGGTATCCGGCTGTTGCCGCCGTTTATGAATGCGGCAGGCAATCTCATCGGTTCGCAGCTTTATTCCACGAGAATGGAAGCGATGCTCAGCGTACAATCCTCCCTTTCGGAAATCAAAGAGGACTATGTAATTCTCTCCGATTGTGATGTCATCTGCAATATTGACTTAAACGATCTTCTGAAAGATCATATCGCGCACGGCGCGGACATCACCATCGCCGTCAAACGCGTCAAGGTGGAGGAAATGGGGGAGCGCAACATTTATCTCAAATCGGACGCAGACGGCAATCTGACCGATATTCTTACGCATTCCAAGCTCAAAACCCGCGCGGCGGACCTGAATCTGAATATTTGGGTGGTCAATCGGGAATACCTCATTCATGCGTTGGAAAACGCCGCTGCGCACGGGTATCGCAGTTTCACGCAGGATATTCTGCGCAGAAACCTGAAAAACGACAAATTCCGCGTGTATTGCTATGACGGCTATTTTGCCGACATCTCCTCTTTGGAGGAATACTATGCGAGAAGCATGGATCTGCTGAAAGATCCCGCCGCGCGGGTATCCCTGTTCGGCAATGCCGAACGTCCGATCTTCACCCAACGCCGCAATTCTTCTCCCACCCAGCACGGCAGTGCGGCGCGGGTACGCAATTCTCTGATCGCGGATGACTGCATGATTGAAGGCACGGTGGAAAATTCCTTGATCTTCCGCGGCGTACACATCGCCCGCGGCGCAATCGTCCGCAACTCCATTCTCATGGCGGACACCTATGTGGGAGCCGGGGCGCGGCTGAACTGCGTCATTACCGATATGGATGTTTCCATCCGGGACGGGATCGAACTTTCCGGGCATGAAACGCTCCCGTTTTACCTTGATAAGGGACGGCATTTATAAGCCGTCCTTTTCCGGGTTTTCATGCCGATGTTAAAAACAGGAGGAACCGATATGCCAAAGAAAACAATCTCTGCATCCGCTTCGGAAACTACGGAATTTCCGGGGAAATCCGAGCAGGTGCAGATTCTTGCAAAAAAAGCGCCCGCAGAAAAGAAACAGACAGTCAAAAAAACCACGGCGCGCAAGGACAACACCCCCAAGACAATCCGCGCATCAAGCACAACCTCCGTCACAAAGAAGCGGACAGGCTCCGCAAAAGCCGTCGCTTCCGAACAACCGGAGGAGAAATCCGAAAAAGTGCCGCAACGCAGGGGACGTAAGCCCAAAACCATGGCTCCTTCCGCATCTGCCGCCGACACCGCCGCCGTACAAACCACCGATACCACGCAAAAGGAGACTTCTTCCGTGACAGAACTTGTGCAAAAGAAAAAACTGTTATTTGTCGGCAGTGAAGCACTGCCGTTTGCCGCTTCCGGTGGACTGGGAGACGTGCTCGGCTCTTTGCCCGGTGCGATTGCCGCCGCTTCCGACGCGTTTGATGTGCGCGTTGTGATGCCGTTATACAGCGCCATCTCCTGGGAGTATCGCAAAGATTTTCAGATGGTTTGCGAATTCACGGTTCCGCTTGCCTGGAGAATGCAGTATTGCGGCGTATGGAAAACCACCTATCAAAACGTCACCTATTACTTTCTTGACAACGAGTACTACTTCAAGCGCAGTTCTCTGTACGGCAGTTACGACGACGGCGAACGCTTTGCATATTTCTGTATGGCGGTCATGGAGATGCTTCCGAAGATCGGCTTCTTCCCCGATCTGATGCACTTAAACGACTGGCAATCCGCCGCCTGCGCCGTATACTTAAAACATCGCTACGCTTATCAGGCAGCCTATCGGAATATCCGCACGATCTATACCATTCACAACATCGAATATCAGGGGATCTATGATCTGTCGATCTTAGGCGATCTGTTCGGACTCGGCAACGACGCCATTCCGACCGTGGAATACGGTGGATGCATCAATCTCACCAAAGCGGCAATTCTCTGTGCCGACCGCGTTTCCACGGTCAGCGCACGCTATGCCGGCGAAATTCAGAACCCGTATTTTGCACACGGTCTGGCGCCGATCCTGCAGGAAAATGCTTATAAGCTGTCCGGCATCGTCAACGGGATCGACGTTGCCTACTATGATCCGATGGATGCTTCCGCGCTTGCCGCGCCCTACAATGCGTTTCACCAAGAAGGAAAAGCGCAGTGCAAAGCCGCTTTGCAAGAGGAACTGCATCTGCCAATACGCGCGGATGTACCGATCATCGCGATGGTTTCGCGTCTTGCATCCCACAAGGGATTTGATCTCATCCGGTGTGTCTTTTCGGAGATGCTGAACTGGGAAGTACAGTTTGTTCTGCTCGGCACGGGCGAAGCCGCTTTACAGTCGTTTTTTGCGGAGGCAGCGGCGCGCCGTCCCGATCGCTTTGCCGCTGTATTTGCTTTTGATAAAGCGCTGTCCAAGCGTATCTATGCCGGCGCCGACCTGTTTTTGATGCCGTCCAAAAGCGAACCGTGCGGACTTTCCCAGATGATCGCATCCCGCTATGGCGCGGTGCCGATCGTGCGGGAAGTTGGCGGTCTTGCGGACACCATTCATCCGTATTCTCCCGCCACCCGCACCGGAAACGGCGTCACATTTGTCTCTTATAATGCACATGATATGAAAGACGCGGTCGGGCGCGCCGTCGGGCTGTGGTACGGGGAACACCGTATACCGCTCCGCACCAACGCCATGCAAATGGACTTTTCCTGGCGTGCATCCGCAAACACCTACCTCTCGCTTTACCGTTCTCTGCTCGGCTGATGCCGGGTACGCCCACTTATCGGAAAGGAATACTCGATTACTATGAAACAAGCGCTCTCTATCCAAGAAATTCGCGAATCCGTCACCTCCAAGCTCGCCCGTTATTTCGGCGTGACGCCGGAGGACGCCACCAAAGAGCAGATGTACCGTGCGACGGTTCTCTCCGTCAAAGATATTCTGACGCAAAAGCGCTCCGCATTCAAAAAAACCGTCAAGGAACAGCACGCCAAAAGCGTATACTACCTGTGCATGGAGTTCTTGGTGGGGCGTTCACTCAAGAACAATCTCTGCAATCTGGGTGTTTTGGAAAACTACACGCAGGTCCTCAAAGAATTCGGATTCAACATAGAGGAGATTTACAAACTGGAGCCGGATCCGGGACTTGGCAACGGCGGACTCGGACGGTTAGCATCCTGCTATCTGGACGGACTCACTTCGCAGGACTATCCCGCCCAAGGCTTTTCCATCTGTTATGAATACGGACTGTTCCGCCAGCGGATCTTAGACGGTGAGCAGATCGAACTGCCGGATGAATGGCTCTCCCGCGGAGATGTGTGGCTGGTTCCGCGCATCGACAAACCGTTCTCCGTCAAATTCGGCGGGCACATTACCGAACAGTGGCACGACAACAAGCTCGACATCCTCTACACGGACTATGAAGAAGTGCAAGCCATTCCGTATGACATGATGATCTCCGGTGCAAACAGTGACGCGGTGAATCTGCTACGGCTGTGGCGTGCGCGCGATCCGAAAGAATTCAATATGAATCTGTTTTCACAGGGCGATTATGTCCGGGCAATGGCAGAACGCAACCAGGCGGAAATCTTAACCAAAGTTCTGTATCCGGCAGATAATCATGTGGAAGGAAAACTGCTTCGCTTATCCCAACAGTATTTCTTGGTTTCCGCATCGTTGCAATGCATCTTGTCGGATCATATGCGCGCCTATGGGGATCTCTCCCACTTTGCGGACAAAGTCGCCATTCACATCAACGACACACACCCCGCCCTTGCCGTTCCGGAACTGATGCGCTTGCTGATGGACGAACACGGCTATGACTGGGATCGCGCCTGGTCGGTGGTGACAAGCGTCATTTCCTACACCAACCACACCGTGATGCCGGAAGCATTGGAAGTATGGAACGAGGATTTGCTTGGTTTACGCCTGCCGCGTATTCACACCATTATCACCGAGATCAACCGTCGGTTCTGCGCGGATCTATGGAATGCGTATCCCGGCGACTGGGATCGGATCTCCCGCATGTCGATCCTCTGCCGCGGGCAGGTGCGAATGGCAAATCTGAGTATCGTCGGCTCTCACACAGTCAACGGCGTGTCAGAATTGCATTCTGATATTTTGAAGAAAACCACATTCCACGATTTTTACAAATACACGCCCGGCAAATTTACGAACGTCACAAACGGCATTGCCTACCGCCGCTGGCTCTGCTATTCCAATCCCGCGCTTGCAGCGCGGCTGGACGAATGCATCGGCACCGCCTATCGGAAAGACGCGGCAAAGCTTGCGGATTTTGAAAAATACGCGGATGATCCCGCCATGCAGGAACGCGTTTGGGAGATCAAACGGAAAAACAAAGAGACGTTCTGCGCTTACGCAAAGGAAAAGAACGGCGTGATTTTAGATCCCTCCTCCCTTTTTGACGTACAGATCAAACGGATGCACGAATACAAGCGGCAACTGCTCAATACCCTGCGGATCATCACGCTGTATCTGGATCTGAAAGAGAATCCGAATCTGGAGATGCAACCGCAAACCTTTATTTTCGGCGCCAAAGCCGCTCCCGGCTACTATATGGCAAAACAGACCATCAAACTGATCTGCAATCTGGCGGCGGAAATCGAAAAAGATCCGAAAATCCGGGAAAAGTTGCGCGTCGTATTTTTAGAAGATTATAAAGTCTCCGTTGCGGAGGTTCTAATTCCGGCAGCGGAAATCAGTGAACAGATTTCCCTTGCGGGAAAAGAAGCCAGCGGCACCAGCAATATGAAGCTTATGCTCAACGGCGCGCTGACGCTCGGTACCATGGACGGAGCGAATATCGAGATCTGTCAGGCAGTCGGGCGGGACAATATGTACGTGTTCGGACTCAGCGCGGATGAGGTAGAGGAGCTTTGGCGGCGAGGTTATTCTTCTCTTGCCTACTATCACAACAATCCGAAGCTCAAACGCACCATTGATGCGTTGAACACGGGCTTCAACGGCGTTTCTTTCTCCGAATTCTTCTCCTATCTGCTCACCTCTGCAGGTGTGCCCGATCCGTACCTGTGTCTTGCAGATTTTGAAAGCTACTGTATGGCGCATGATCGTGCGCTTGCCGACTATGCCGATCGGAAGAAATGGGCGCGTTCCTCCATTCTCAACACTGCCCGCGCAGGGTTCTTCTCTGCCGACCGCAGTATTCGGGAATACTGCGATAACATCTGGCACGTTTCCCCCGTGCTTGCAAAAACGCAGGATTGATTGCCGGAGGTTTTCATGCTCGTATACCGTACCGCGCAGGATATTCCCGCACCGTTTACCCTTTGCGTTTCCAGAGCAGGAGCTGCCGCGTCTGACGCGGCATCCGGCGCGTTCTGCGTTTTGGATACGCTGACCTTCTCTATCCGCGTCAGCCGTGCGCTCCTGTGCGAACGCGCCGCCCTGTGTATATTCACCGACGATACCCTTTCACACACAGAGTATGCGCTTTCTCAAACGCATACGGAGCTTCTGTATACAGACTTTTCGCTGACGCTTCCCGCGCAAACCCTTTGCGGCGCTGCATCAGATGGGCTGTTCTTTTATACCATCCGGCTTGAAACGCCTTACGGCGCGCAATTTACCTCCACCGATCGGCAGCTTTATCCAAACGAAACGGACGCAAAATGGGAACAGATCACCGTTTATCAGAAAGAAGAACCGATTCCGGCATGGCTGTCCGGCGGTATCTTTTATCAGGTGTTTGTAGATCGGTTTGCCAAAGGCGGAAATTATCCGCCCAAACCGTATACCAAACAGAATCCGGACTGGGAACACGGGATTCCGGAATTTGCGCCGGTTCCCGGCGGATATGTCGAAAACAATGAATTTTTCGGCGGCACACTGACCGGTGTGACGGAAAAACTCCCGTATCTGGCTTCGCTCGGCGTATCCTGTCTCTACCTCAGTCCGATCTTCGACGCGCACTCCAACCATAAATATGATACCGGAGATTACGAACATGTAGACGCCATGTTCGGAGGCGATGACGCACTCCGCACGCTCCTTGCAGAAGCAAAGACCTTTGGCATCACCATTCTTTTGGACGGGGTGTTCAATCACACCGGCGCGGACAGCAAATACTTCAACCGTGACGGGCATTATGATTCCGTCGGGGCATACCAGTCGCAACAGTCCCCGTATTATTCTTGGTACACGTTCTACCATTACCCCGACTCCTACCGTGCCTGGTGGGATATTCCGATCCTGCCGGCGGTCCGCACGGATCATGCGGATTACCAGTCCTATCTGCTTTCGGAACACGGTGTGATCGCAAAATGGATGTCTTACGGCATCGGCGGGTTCCGGCTGGATGTAGCGGATGAACTGGACGAGTCCTTTTTACGAAAGCTCCATACGCGGGTAAAAGCCTGCCGTGCGGATGCGATCCTGCTCGGAGAAGTCTGGGAGGATGCTTCCAACAAAATCGCCTATGACAAACGGCGCAGATATTTTCGTGGGGGCGAATTGGAAAGCGTCATGAATTACCCCCTGCGCACCGCGATCGTCTCCTACCTGCTTACGGGAGATGCCGCACCGCTCGCCAAGCTCACCAAGGAGCTTTGGGAGCATTATCCGCGTTTTGTCAGTGCGTCGCTGATGAATCTGCTCGGCACACATGACACGGAACGCATTCTGAACATCCTGTCCGGCGTTTCCTATCAAGACAAATCCAATGCGGAACTTGCCGAATTCCGATTATCCAGACGAGAGCGGTTCCTTGCTTGTGAGCGGTTAAAAACTGCCTACTTCTTATTGTGTTTTCTGCCAGGCAATCCCTGTATCTATTATGGAGACGAAGCCGGCATGGAAGGCTGGCGCGATCCGTTCAACCGTCGCCCGTACCCGTGGGGGCGGGAGGACGCTGCGTTACTTGCGTGGTATCGCAAACTTGGCAAGCTTCGTCGGTCACTCCCGTTTTTGGGCGAAGCGGATTTTACCATCCGCATTGCAGAGCACGGGGTGTTCGGATTCACCCGAAGCAATCAGGACGGCGGCATTTTCTGTGCGGTCAACCGCACGGGAACCGCTTATCCGGTCGATCTCGGCAACGGGGAATTTCGGAATTTACTCCATCGTCGGCATTGCCCGCGTTTTACGGAAATTGAAGCGGGCGGAGTGTTGCTCGTGCAATGGAACGAGCAGAAAAAAAACAATCCCCACCGCCAAAGAAAATCCAATGCGTCCTCTTGAGGATCGCAAAATTCCGGCGTTTCCGCATACACCTTTCAATAAAAAACAAATCGCATACATGCTTCTGTGCAGAAGCATGTATGCGATTTGTTTTGAAAAAGACGCTTTGAAAGGATTTCAAAAATCACGATTCTGCTTGCGGTACTGCAACGGCGTTTTGTCGTAAAGCTTCCGAAAGGCACGCAAAAAATGGGACAGATTCCGATAGCCGCAAGCATAACAGATCTCCGTCACGGAAAAGGTGGTGTCCGTCAGCATTTGCGCCGCAAGGGAAAGCCGCAAATTACACAAATAGGAGACAAACGATATCCCGACCGTCTCGGCAAACACCATGGAAAGGTATTGTTCGCTGGTACCCAATCGTATGGCGGTATCCCGTAAGGTCAGATTCGTGCGGAATTCCGCATGCAGATACCGCAGTGCTTCCAAAGCCAGCCGCTGCGTTTTTGGGGGATTGCGCAATCGCAGGGGCTCGGAAAACAGCTGCATCTGAAACAGAATCAGTCCAAGCAGTCTGGCACGATACAGATGATCGGTTGTCTCTGCAAGCGTTTCTATCAGCTTTCCCGTCAAGGATGCCGCCTCTACCCCGCGCCATATGCGGGGAGCGTCGGGCACTCTGGTCCCTTCCGACAAAGCGGAAGCGTCAAACAGAACCTTCCAAAACCGTGCCGGCATCTTATCGGGACAGACGCGGATCCGGTGATAGTCTGCGGGCGTCAGTAAAATAACGCATGGCGTATCGATTGTGACCGGCGCGGTATTCACCGTGATCTGCCCGTCAAACGGCTCGTACCAGGTCATTTCATAATAAGTATGTCCATGCGCGGGAAAAGAAAATACATTTCCGCATTCCACACAGATTTCTCCCGGTGCAGGTTTGGACAGCAGTGTTAACGCAGACGTTTTCATAGGTTCCCTCTTTTTTTGGAAAAAATGCAAGGAATATCTGAAAAAAGTGCAATTTTTATCCGGATATTCCGGTTATAATTGTAGCAGAAAACTGAAAAAAAGTCAAGGAGGCTTTTATGGAATCTTTTCTTCCAACCGCATTTTTCACCGGCATCAATTATTGGGAATCCGTATCTGCGACGCAGATGTGGGAGCATTTTTCCAAAGAACAGATTGACGCAGATTTCGCGCGTCTGAAAACCGCGGGCATTACCCATCTGCGGGTATTCCCTCTCTGGCATGTTTTCCAACCATTGACCGGACTTTACAGTTATCACGGCGTTTATGAGTACAGCTTCGGAGAGGCGTCCCTACCGGATACGGAAGCCGGACAGGCAGGCGTTTCCGAGGAAGCGTGCGCGCATTTTGAAATTCTGTGCGCCCTTGCCGAAAAGCATGATTTGAAACTGATCGTCGGGCTGATTACCGGGCACATGTCGTTTCGGATGTTCTTACCGCCGGCTTTCTACGGCAAAGATCTACTTAACGATCCCACCGTGTACAAATGGCAACTTCGGTTTGTCCGGTATTTTGTCAAACGGTTTGCCAAGATGTCCTGCATCGTCGGTTGGGATCTTGGCAATGAAATTGGGGATCTGGCGCATGAAAAGCCGTGCCACGCGGACGTTTTTTACCGCTTTTGTGCAGGCGTTGCCGCCACCATCCGTGCGACAGATCCAACGCGGCCGGTCATCTCCGGCTATCCCACCGAGCATATCGAAAACGGATTTCCGAATCTGAAAGATACCGGTGAACTTTGCGATGCAAACACCGCGCATCCATACTCGATTTTCAACACTCCGCAGAAGCCCCTTTGCAGTATGGTACCGGTCACCGATCCCGCGTTTTTTTGCAATCTGAGTGAAGACGTCAGCCATATCCCGACATTTTTACAGGAATTCGGCGGCATCGGTTATCACAACTGCTCCTATGCCTCCGAGGCGCGCTTTTACCGCGGCGCACTTTTATCCGCGCTTGCGCATGGTTGCCACGGCGCGATGTGGTGGTGCGCATTTGACCAAGGGCATTTGAAATTTGCTCCCTACAACTGGAACAACATCGGCAGCGACTACGGATTTTTCGACCGCAACGGAAACCCCAAGCCGGTGGTAACGGAAAATCTGCGGTTTCAAAAATTACTTTCCGAATTGCCGGATCAAAATCTGCCAGCCTGTCAAAAGGACGGCGTGATTCTGATTCCGCGGGAAGATGGGGACGCGGATCTTGCCGTTTTGCGCGCCACATGGTTACTCGGCAAGCAGGCAAATCTCGATCTGTCTTTCTCCTATGCGCTGGATCCGATTCCGGACGCGCCGTTGTACCTCTTTCCGAGTCTGAAACAATCCAAATCCATTTTGCATACGCGCTTGGAAGAAGTTCTGGAACGGGTGAAAGCCGGCAGCATTTTATACCTGTCGCTTGACACGGCGTTGTTCCGCAGAATTCCGGAGCTGACCGGCGTGCAGTTTGAAAGCCGCCAATGTGTCGGCGCGGATCTTTCGCTCCTCTATCAATCCCATACGCTCCCCATCCATGCGAATACACTCTATTCCATTGAATCCTGCGACGCGGAAATTCTGGCGCGGGATACAGCGGGAACGCCGTGGTTTTTCTGTCATCCATACGGAAAAGGCAAAATCTTTTTCCTGCCGCTTCCGCTGGAGCGGGAAGCCGCGCGGCGTACAGAAATGTTCGTCGAAAAAGACGCGCCGCGTTATGATCTGATCTATCGCACCCTTGCCAACGCCGCGCATACCGTTCGATATGCGGACACCGATTCTCCTTATGTGCGCCTGACCGAGCATCCGCTTCCGGATGGCAGGCGGTATCTGTTTGCCATCCATTACGCGGACCGGGAAACTGCCTGTACCGTTTCCCTGCCGCAAGGCGGCAGGCTGACGCCCGTACACGGAGCGTTGCCGGATCAGAATGGACTTGTACATTTCGATGCTTTGGATGGTGCGATCTGGCTTTGGGAGCCGTAAAATCTGCCGCTGTTCCCGCACTTTATTATTTTTTCTGACAAAATTCCCTTCCGATTTTCTGTTCACAGCAAAAAATCCGGAAAGCGTGAAAACGCTTTCCGGATTTTTTACAAGAGGCAATTTATTCGTACAGTTTACCGAGCTTGAGAAGCCGCTCATACTTCGCTTTTGCATTCTCCTCTGCTTTTGCGAACAATTCGTGCGCTCTTTCAGGGAAGGATTGCTCCAGACGTGCATACCGTGCTTCGTTCTTGATAAAGGTCTGATAATCGCCTGTCGGCGCCTTGGAATCAATGGTGAGTTTATTGGATTCCAAAGTCGGGTTATAACGGAACATATGCCAGTAGCCTGCTTCCACTGCCTTCTTCATTTCTGCCTGGCAGTTCTGCATGCCGCCCTTCTTGATGCCGTGCATTTCGCAAGGAGCGTAACCGATGATCAGAGAGGGACCATGGTATGCTTCTGCTTCCTGCATTGCCTTCAAGGTCTGGTTCATATCCGCACCCATCGCGATCTGCGCCACGTAAACGTAGCCATAAGACATCGCGATCTCTGCGAGGTTCTTCTTGCCGATCGACTTACCAGCTGCCGCGAACTGCGCAACCTGTCCAATATTGGACGCTTTGGAAGCCTGTCCGCCGGTGTTGGAATAAACTTCGGTATCAAACACCATGACGTTGACATCCTCACCGGAAGCCAGCACATGATCCAATCCGCCGAAGCCGATGTCGTAAGCCCAACCGTCGCCGCCGAAGATCCACACGGACTTCTTTGCAAGGTATTCCTTCTCATCCAGAACCTTCTTGCAGAGGTCACAGTCGATTCCGCTCAGCGCCGCAATCAGCTTATCCGTTGCTTCGCCGTTGGCTTTTCCGTCGTCATAAGTTGCAAGGTAAGCTTCGCAAGCCGCTTTCACTTCTGCGGAAGCCTTGTCGCTTGCGCCGATCTCCGTGACATAACCCTTGAGCTTTTCCCGAATGGTCTTGGCAGCGATCGCCATACCGTAACCATGCTCGGCGTTATCCTCAAAGAGGGAGTTTGCCCATGCCGGTCCCTTACCGGTTTCTTTATTAACCGTATAGGGGGTAGACGGAGCGGAACCGCCCCAAATGGACGAGCATCCGGTTGCGTTGGAAATATACATTCTCTCACCGAACAGCTGGGTGATCAGACGTGCGTAAGAGGTTTCCGCGCAACCTGCGCAGGATCCGGAGAACTCAAGCAGAGGCTGCTTGAACTGGCTTCCCTTGACGGTGCCGTTGATCAGTTCCTTCTTCTCCGATACGTTTGCAACCATATAGTCGAATACGGGCTGCTGATCCAATTCTTTCTCCTGCGGAACCATTGCGATGGCTGCTTTCTCCGGCGTGCCGTCCTTGATCGCTTTCACGGTCACAGGGCAAGCCTTGACGCAGAGTGTGCATCCCATGCAGTCCAGCGGGCTGATTGCCATGGTAAATTTATAATCGGTCTTGATGACCGGTTTCGCGGTGTACTTGGTCTGCGCGGGTGCCTTTGCCGCTTCATCAGCCGTCAGGGCGAACGGACGGATGCATGCATGCGGGCAAACAAATGCGCAATTGTTACACTGAATGCAGTTTTCCGCGTACCAGGTCGGTACCATCACGGCAACGCCGCGCTTCTCATAAGCGGCGGCACCTTGCGGCAACTGACCGTCTACGGACTTCATAAATGCGGAAACAGGCAGGCTGTCGCCGTCCATCTTGCTGACCGGGACCACGATCTTGTTGACAAACTCAACCAGATCTTCCCGCGTTCCGGTTGCCGGAGCTTCCGCAGGCGTTTCGCCGGCATTCGCCCATGCGGCAGGCACATCCACTTTCACAAGCGCGTCCTTACCGGAATCGATTGCACGATAGTTCTGCTCTACCACGTCGTCGCCGAATTTGGAGTACGACTTCTTCGCCATGTACTTCATGTATTCGATCGCTTTGTCGATCGGCATAATGTTTGCAAGCGCGAAGAACGCAGACTGTAAGATGGTATTTTTGACTTTCGGGTTGCCGACTTCTTTTGCCTGTTTGGTTGCGTTGATGATGTAGAATTTCACATCATTCTTCGCAATGTAAGACTTGACGGAAGCGGGCAGATGAACATCCAGTTCATCCGGCGTCCACTGGCAGTCCAAAAGGAACGTGCCGCCGGGCTTCACATCCTGTACGATCTTATATCCTTTTAAGATATAAGCCACATTGTGGCAGGCAACGAAGTTTGCCTTCGTGATATAATAAGGAGACTTGATGCGCTGATCGCCGAATCTCAGGTGAGAAATGGTGATACCGCCGGTCTTCTTGGAGTCATACTGGAAGTATGCCTGGATGAATTTATCCGTATGGTCGCCGATAATCTTGATGGAGTTCTTGTTTGCGCCGACGGTACCGTCGCCGCCAAGTCCCCAGAACTTGCACGAAATTGCATCTTCCGGTGCGGTATCGGGAGCAACGGTTTCCGGCAGAGAGTGACCGGTCACATCGTCCACGATGCCGATGGTGAAGTTGTTCTTCGGCTTGTCCTGTGCAAGATTTGCATAAACTGCGAAAATGGATGCCGGCGTGGTATCTTTGGAACCAAGACCGTATCTGCCACCGACAATCTTCGCGTTCACACCGTTCTGGGCGAGAGCGGTTACAACGTCTAAGTAAAGCGGTTCACCGAGCGAGCCGGGTTCCTTGGTACGATCCAGCACTGCGATCTTCTTCGCGGTTGCCGGAATTGCGGCAATGAGCTTGTCCGCACAGAACGGTCTGTACAGACGGACTTTCACAAGACCGACCTTCTCGCCGTGTGCGTTCATGTAATCAATGACTTCCTCTGCCACATCGCAGACAGAGCCCATTGCGATGATGACACGATCCGCGTCCGGCGCACCATAGTAGTTGAACAAACCATAGTTTGTGCCGAGTTTCTCGTTGACTTTCGCCATGTATTCTTCCACGATTGCGGGGAATTTCTCATAATAAGTATTGCAAGCCTCTCTGTGCTGGAAGAAGATGTCGCCGTTTTCGGCGGATCCGCGCAGAGCGGGATGATCCGGATTGAGTGCGTGCTTGCGGAATGCCGCAACCGCGTCCTTATCCATCATATCCTCAAGGTCTTTGTAATCCCAGACTTCGATCTTCTGGATCTCGTGCGAAGTACGGAATCCGTCGAAGAAGTTCAGAACCGGGACTCTGCCCTTGATGGTTGCGAGGTGTGCGACCGCACCGAGATCCATGATCTCCTGCTGGTTGGACTCAGCCAGCATTGCGAAACCGGTCTGACGGCAGGCGTACACGTCGGAATGATCGCCGAAAATGTTCAATGCGTGAGACGCAACGCATCTCGCGGAAACATGAATGACGCAGGGAAGCAACTCACCCGCGATTTTATACATGTTCGGGATCATCAGCAAAAGTCCTTGCGATGCGGTATACGTTGTGGTCAACGCACCTGCGGCAAGGGATCCATGAACGGTTCCGGCAGCACCGGCTTCCGACTGCATTTCCACGACTTTCACGCGTTCGCCGAAAATGTTCTTCAAGCCGTTTGCTGACCAGGTATCCGTGACTTCCGCCATTGGGCTTGACGGGGTAATCGGATAGATTGCGGCAACTTCCGTAAACGCATACGATACGTGTGCGGCGGCAGTGTTACCGTCCATGGACAGTTTTTTTCTTTCGATTGCCATGTAGTTTAATTCCTCCTGTTATTATTTATGCTTTTTGATCTCACCAAATCGCATACAATTATATTGTACCACCTTGCGGGCAAAAAGTAAATATCTTTTTGCAATTTTTTTCGGGATTTTCCCGTTTTTTTGCAAGAAAAATCGCCGTTCTTCGCATTTCCGAGAACGGCGTGTGCAAAAATCAGCCTGTTTTTACAAAAAGCGGCGAATTTCAGGGCTGATCTGCGTCTTCTTTTACCAAAGGCATCAACGTTTTCACAAGCAATGTGCGGCGGGCGGCATGATCCGGCAAAATCCGGGCAAGCACCGCGTAAAACTTTTTACTGTGATTCATCTGCAACAGATGCGCAAGTTCATGCACGATCACATAATCCACCGCTTCCGGCGGATACGCAAGCAGAAGATCATAAAAAACAATGCGTTTGTCCGAAGTACAATATCCATAGCGGCTTTTCAGCGGGCGAAAGGAAATCGAGCGCGGCGCGACGCGCATTTTCTCGGCATAAAACCTTACCCGCGCCGGAATTTCTGTTTTTGCACACTGGCGCAGAAGCGCTGCCTGTGCCGGCGTCAGGATCCGGCGGTTCTCTTTGCGGGCACGCATTTGCGCAAGATGCGCCTCCACCCATGTTTGCTTGCTTTGTACAAACGCCGCAACCTGCGCGTCAGTGGTACGATATGGTACCCGCACCTCTACCTGCGCATCCTGCGTAATCCGGATACATAAGGTGGTACGGGCGGTGCGCACAATCCGGTAGTCCATCGGAAAATCCCCCTCTTTCGCGTACAGTATAGCAGAGCCGAACCCATTTGTAAAGAGGAAATAAGAAAATCACAGAAACGGCGCTCCTTACACGATACTTTTACCGGAAAAAGACTTGCAAACCGAAAAAGAATGTGCTATACTGAAAAACAGATGTTTTGCAAAGAAAAATCGTCGGAAAGGATCATTATGAAATACCTGTTACAGCAATTGCGCTATTATCGGAAAGAAACCGTGTTAGGACCGCTGTTCAAGCTCATTGAAGCCATGTTTGATCTGTTGGTACCGCTGGTCATCGCGGCGATGATCGACAACGGAATCGAAGCAAAAAACACCCATTATGTGTTGATCTGCTGTCTGTTGCTCGCGCTTTGCGCATTGGCAGGACTGGCATCGACCGTCACAGCCCAGTACTTCGCCGCCAAAGCCGCGGTCGGTTCTACCACGCGTCTGCGGCAGGTTCTGTTCGACAAAATCCAAAGTCTGTCGTTTGCCGATCTGGATCGGTTTGGCACTTCCACGCTGATTACCCGCATGACCAGCGACTTAAATCAGGTGCAATCCGGCGTGAATCTCGCGCTGCGATTGTTTTTGCGTTCGCCGTTCATCGTATTCGGCGCCATGGTGATGGCATTTACCATCCGTCCCTTTGCGGGCGTTTTGTTCGCTGTCACAATTGTTGCTTTATTCTTAGTCGTTTACGGGATTCTATTCTGGAGCATGGCAAAGCAGAAACACGTCCGAAGCGGCTTGGATTCGCTGACTTCCTTAACGCGGGAAAATCTGACCGGTGTGCGCGTGATCCGCGCTTTTTGCAGAGAAAATGCCGAAACCGAAGAATTTTCCAAGCGCAATGACCGTTTCAATCATGTACAGCGCGTTTGCGGCAGAATCCTCGCCCTGCTCAATCCCGTCACCTTTTTCCTTCTGAATCTTGCCGCAGTATTGCTGTTGCATTTTGGCGCGATCCGCGTCAACACCGGTTCTCTGACGCAAGGACAGATGATCGCGTTGTATAACTATCTGACGCAGATTCTGGTGGAGTTAATCAAGTTGGCAAATCTGACCATCTCCGTTTCCAAAGCTGTCACCAGCGCCGGACGTGTCGGAGAGGTGCTGGACGCCGTATCCACACTGCAAACCGAAGCTCCTGCAAAAGAATTGCCGGCATCGGCAGACGCAGACGCACAGATCGTTTTTTCCGACGTTTCCTTTGCTTATCCCGGCGCAGGCGCGGATTCCCTATCGCATATCAGCTTCCGGATCCCCCGTGGACAAACGTTCGGCATCATCGGCGGGACCGGCTCCGGAAAATCCACTTTGGTGCATCTGATCCCGCATTTTTATGACGCAACCTCCGGTACAGTCCTGCTCGACGGGAAACCGGTACAATGCTATACGCAACAGCAGCTTGCGGACAAAATCGGCGTCGTTTTGCAAAAGACCGAACTGTTTGCCGGCACAATCCGGGACAATCTGAAATTTTCGAATCCGGACGCAGACGACGCGACCTTGCTTGCGGCAATGGACGCGGCGCAGGCTTCCGACATTCTTACAAAGAAAGAAGCCGGTTTGGATACCGACATCGGGCAAGGCGGACGCGCGTTGTCCGGCGGACAGCGGCAACGTATCTCCATTGCGCGCGCACTGGTCAAGCATCCGGAAATTCTGATTTTGGACGACAGCTCCTCCGCACTGGACTACGCAACGGACGCCCATCTGCGTCATGCTTTACAGCATCTGCCCGGAAATCCGACCGTCATTTTGATTTCCCAGCGCGTCGCCTCCATCCGTCATGCCGATCAGATTCTGGTTTTGGATAACGGACATGCGGTAGGACTTGGCACACACGCGCAACTGTTGGAAAATTGTCCGGTTTATGCAGAAATTTGTCAATCGCAGGAAAAGAACGCGCAACGCGTCGGAGAGGAGAAAGTGAAATGAAACAATCTTCCCAAAAAGCCGGAAACGGCAAGTCCCTGCAAACGCTGAAAAAAGTCTTTCGTTATCTTGGCGCCTATCGCGTTTTCTTTCTTCTGTCCATTCTGCTGTCTGCGGCGTTTGTCGTCATTTCCCTGCTGATCCCATTCTGGATCGGGGATGTGATCGACCTCATGATCGGCAAAGACGCGGTTCGCTTTTCCGAAATCGCGCCGATCCTTCTGCGTATCGTCATTCTGATCGCAAGCGGCGCGCTGATCCAATGGTTATTGAATCTCATCAATCAACGCATGAGCTATGACGTCGTGCATGATCTGCGGCGCGACGCTTTTCAGAAACTCCACCGTCTTCCCGTCAGTTACTTTGACACCCACGCGGCGGGCGATATGCTCAGTGCGGTCATTGCAGATGCGGAACAGCTTTCCGACGGACTGTTGCTCGGCTTTACCCAGTTATTCACCGGCATTGCCACCATTCTCGGCACCCTGCTCTGCATGCTGAAAATCAACTGGAAGATCGCGTTGTTCGTTGTGGTACTCACTCCGTTGTCCTTGCTTTTGGCAAAATTCATTGCTTCCTCCACCTATCATCTGTTCAAACAGCAAAGCGTTCTGCGCGGCAAACAAACGGCATTTTCCGATGAAATGATCGCAGGTCAGCGCACAGTCCGCGCCTTTGCGCATGAAGATGAAAATTCCGAAACATTCGCAAAAATGAATCGGGAACTGGAGATCTGTTCCCGCAAAGCGGTGTTCTTTTCGTCTTTGACCAACCCCAGCACCCGCTTTATCAACAACTTGGTTTATGCGTTGGTTGCGTTGACCGGTGCACTTTGCATGCTGAGTTCCTCCGGCGCCGGATGGTTACAGACCGCCATCCCGCTGACGATCGGCAATCTGAGTTGCCTGCTCAGTTATGCCAATCAGTATATGAAGCCGTTCAATGAAATCACCGGCGTCATTACAGAACTGCAAAATGCCATTGCCTGCGCGTCCAGACTGTTTGATTTACTGGAAGAACCTGCGCTTTTGCCGGAGGCGGGAAGCGCAGACCAGAAATTTGATGCCAAAGGCGCCGTAACGTTTGACAACATCTCGTTTGCTTATGTCAAAGACCGTCCTTTGATTCAGGATATTTCGCTTACAGTCACCCCAGGACAGCATGTTGCCATTGTCGGTCCGACCGGATGCGGCAAAACGACCTTAATCAATCTGCTGATGCGCTTCTACGATGTAGACGCAGGTGCGATTCTTGTGGATCAGACGGATATCCGCACGCTGCATCGCCATGCCCTGCGAAAAAATTACGGCATGGTACTCCAGGAAACCTGGTTGAAATCCGGCACGATCCGGGACAATATCACCCTTGGTAAGCCGGAGGCTACGCAAGAAGAAACCGAGCAAGCCGCCAAAGCCGCACACGCCCACAGCTTCATTCTTCAACTTCCCAACGGCTATGATACCCGTATTGGGGAGGACGGCGGACAGCTTTCGCAAGGACAGAAACAGTTGATCTGTATTGCGCGGATCCTGCTCTGCCTGCCGCCGATTCTGATCTTGGACGAAGCGACTTCTTCCATCGACACACGCACCGAGCAGAAAATCCAGTCTGCCTTTGACCGTTTGATGTATGGGCGCACCAGTTTTATCGTTGCACACCGGCTCTCCACCATTCAGAACGCAGACAAAATTCTGGTTATGCGGGACGGCAATATCATCGAACACGGTACCCACGCGGAATTGCTCGCAAAAGGCGGCTTTTACGCGGAACTCTATAACAGTCAATTTGAAGTATAACGGAGACTTTGCCGGTTTCCCTACGAATATTTTTCTGCAACATGCCAAAACAGATTGACTTGTACGCTTTGTTAAAATCATACTATCCAAACGGCTGTTGCCGTACAATTTTCTTTTTCGGAGGTAGAAATGATGTCTTATCCGGCAATTGGAATCCGCCCGATCGTAGACGGTCGTCGCGGACCTATGAAACTGCGGGAGAGTCTGGAACCGCAGGTTTGGGCGATGGCGAAAGCCGCCAAAAAGCTCTTTGAAGAAAATCTTTGCTACTCTGACGGAACACCGGTCAGGGTGGTGCTTGCAGACACCACCATCGGGCGTGTTCCGGAAACTGTCGCCTGTGCGGAAAAATTCAAACGCGAAGCCGTCGCCGTCACCCTTTCCGTCACGCCTTGCTGGTGCTATGGCGCGGAGACGATGGATATGGATCCCACCACGATCAAAGGCATTTGGGGCTTCAACGGAACGGAACGCCCCGGCGCAGTTTATCTTGCATCCGTCCTCGCAACACACGCGCAGAAGGGACTTCCCGCATTCGGAATTTACGGACATGAGGTACAGGATGTTTGCGATGTCGCAAAAATTCCGGAGGACGTCAAGGAAAAACTCCTGCGCTTTGGGCGCGCGGGACTTGCCGTCGCCATGATGCGCAATAAAAGCTACCTTCAGATCGGCTCGATGTGCATGGGCATCGGCGGCTCCATCATGGATCAGGATTTTATAGAAGAATACCTTGGGATGCGGGTAGAATCCGTAGATGAGGTAGAAATCCTCCGGCGCATGGAAGAAGGCATCTACAACCAGGAGGAATATGCGCGCGCACTCGCATGGACAAAAGCCCATTGCAAGGAAGGACGCGACGACAACCCCGATTTCGTCCGTTTCTCACGCGAACAGAAAGACAAGCAGTGGGAATTCACAGTTAAAATGTATTTAATCATCCGTGATCTGATTCGCGGAAATCCGACGTTGCCTGATGCGTTTGAGGAAGAAAAAGTCGGTCATAACGCGATCTGCGCAGGATTCCAGGGACAGCGGCAATGGACCGATCATTGGCCGAACTGTGACTATCCGGAAGCATTGCTCAACTCGTCTTTTGACTTTGAAGGGGCGCGCGAACCGATGACGTTTGCCACGGAAAACGACATCTTAAACGGCATCAGCATGCTCTTTATGCGGCTGTTGACCAACCGCGCACAAATCTTTGCCGATGTCAGAACTTACTGGTCACCGGATGCCGCAAAGAGAGTGGCAGGATATGAATTCACCGGCAAAGCAAAAGAAAACGGCGGCGTGATTCACTTGTTGAACTCCGGTGCGGCTTGCTTGGATGCCTGCGGAGAATGCAGGGATGAAAACGGCAATGCCATCATGAAAAAATGGTGGGAAGTGACAGAACAGGACATTCAGAAAATGACAGATGCAACGGTATGGTGCGAAGCGGGCTTTGACAACTTCCGCGGCGGCGGGTTCTCCTCGCACTATACGACCAGAGCGGAAATGCCCATGACCATGATCCGTCTGAATCTTGTAAAAGGGCTCGGACCTGTCATGCAAATTGCGGAAGGATGGTCCGTAAAGCTCCCCGATGAGGTTTCCGATCTGCTGATGGAGCGCACCAATCCCACTTGGCCCTGCACCTGGTTTACCCCGCGTTGCGACGGTAAAGAGGGGAGCGCTTTCCAGAACGCTTACGAGGTGATGAACCATTGGGGTGCCAATCATGGCGCGATCTCCTATGGACACATCGGCGCAGATCTGCTCACACTCTGCTCGATGCTGCGCATTCCGGTTTCCATGCACAATCTTCCGGAAAAAGAAATCTTCCGTCCTGCCGCATGGAATGCGTTCGGCATGGACAGCGAGGGAAAAGATTATCGCGCCTGTGCAAACTACGGTCCGCTTTACAAAAAATAACCTTTGGCAAACGTTCCAATATACCATTATAAAAGAACCGGCAATGCAACCAGTTGCATTGCCGGTTCTTTGTCACCACTCGTTTTCAGTTATGTTTATCCGCGTTCCCCGCACGGATCTGCGCCGGAGATTTTCCCGTCACACGTTTCCATACGGCGGAAAAATGGGCGCGGTCCGCAAAGCCGCACTGGATTGCAATCTGCTCTGTACTAAGGGAGGTACACAAAAGCAGTTGCTTTGCGACACGGATCCGCTCCTCCACCACCGCTTGGTGCAATGTTTTTCCCGTACAGGCAAGAAACACCCGATTCAGATAATACGGATGGTAGCCCAGCGCGCCGGCAATTTTTTCGTTGGAAAGCCGTTCGCAGGCATGCAGACGGATATATAAGGAAGCGCGTGCGGCAAGCGACTGCTTGGTATTCGCGTCTTGCGGCGGCGCGACAAGATCACACAGTAAAGCTTTCAGAAGTGCGGAAGATCGCGCGTCGGAAACCGGATTCGGATGACTGTAAAGTCCGAGCAATTCCGTCACACGTTCTCCAAACGCCGGACCGTGCGGAAAATACAATAATTTTTGCAGTTGCGTGGGAATCTCCGTCCGACACAGACGATTGCTTTCATATCGATCCAGATCATCCGGCGGCATAGGTTGTCGAATATGATCGTATTCCCGCGTCAGATCAAAATTCAGCACGATCACCTGTAAATCCCCCCGAAAACAATACGGCATCGGCGGCGGAAAGCACACCAGACTTCCTGCCGCAAGTGCGATTTCTCCACCGTGATACAGAAACCGTCCCGTCCCGCGCATCACATAAAAAATACGGAAATCATACGCCGCACCGTAGGTTTGCCGGATAAACACTGACAACTGGAGTTCTGCGTCACGTAAGAACGGATTGAGTTCGGAAAATTCCATATACGCCTCCGGAAGTTTGTTTTTCAAACAGATAAGTTTGGATCGTTCCTTTATTTTAGCACGATCCTGTGATAAAATCAATCCGAATTCCAAAGAAATTTCGGAGGTGTATGATGAATCTTTCCTTTTACGCGGAAACAGAGGACGGAAATCGGTTTGTTTTTTCTTCCTCGGCTGTTTGCGACGGTGGAAAAGTCGCCACACGATATACGCTTTGCCAAAAAACGCTTTCTTCGCTTTCTAAGATCCGGATTTTTTCACCCGATCTTCACGCACATGCGGGGGAGGACGGCTGGTTTCTGCTTCCGCAAAACCGGAACATGAGCGGCAGTGTTCTGACCTTTTTCACTCCGCGCGCAGACTGCGCCCTGACCGTTTCCGAATCCATGATGGCACTGTTTGCCGCACGCGTCGGCGGACGGACTTATCTTGTGGAAATTGCCCGCAACTACCGCTATCTGCTGTCAGGAAGCTGTCGGAACGGACTTTATCAACTGACGCTTTCCGTTGATCTTACCGATCAGCCGGTCAAAGACGACTTTGTACTGACTTTATTTGATCTTGCCGACGCGGATGAAAACGGAGTTGCAAAAGCGGAACGGGATTTGCGGCTTGCCCGCAAAGAAATTGCGCCGCTTGCCGAAAAATGCGCAGAGCGAAAAATTTTAGACTACAACTGTCAACACCCGCTCATCCGCATCCGGATGGGTTGGAAACCCGCGCCGCCGGAAATTCTGCATCAGACGCCGGAAAACGAACCGCCCATGCATGTCGCCTGCACATTCGCACAGGTACGGAAGATCGCTGACGCCTTGAAAGCGGCAGGGGTGAACGGCGCAGAGATCTCGCTGGTCGGATGGAACCAGAAGGGACACGACGGAAGATGGCCACAGATCTTTCCGGTGGAAGAAGCACTGGGCGGAGAAACAGAGCTGTGCAAAACGATTGCCCATGTCCGGTCGCTCGGATATACCATCACCTGCCACACAAATTGCCTTGACCATTATGAAATTGCGGAAAACTTTGATCCGGATGCGCTCGTGCGCAAAAAAGACGGCTCCCTTTTGCAGAATGGAAAATGGAGTGGCGGCGCGGCTTACCGCGCCTGCCCGAAGATGCAAATCACGCAGGCAAAACGGGATCTGCCGCATGTCGCGACACTCGGATTCCAAGGCCTACATTATATCGACGTCTTGTCCACCATTTTACCGGATGTCTGTTTTGCGCAAGCGCATCCCTGCACGTTGCGGGAAGCAATTGCTTCCATGCGCACCATCATGCAGTTATCTCATACGCTGTTCGGCGGCTTTTCCTCGGAGGGCGGCATGGATTTTTCGCTTTCCGAACTGGATTTTTCCCTGTACCAGACGTTCGCCGCCTATCAGACGCCGCCTTGCGGTTTTGCGGATCGGTATTTCCCTTTGTGGGAATTGACCTATCACGGGATTGTGCTGTACAATCCCAGCAGTACCACGGTCAACTATGGATTGAAAACGCCGGATGACGCGGTGACCGTCGCGCTTTACGGCGGCAGACCGACGTTTTATTACTATTCCCGATTCTGCACAGGGCAGAATGCCCGAAACTGGATGGGGGAAACGGATCTCACCTGCGACACGCCGGAAGAACTGGCAAACGGCGTTGCCGCCATCAAACGCGCGCAGGACGCATATGAACCATTCGCCCGATTGCAAAAGGTTTATATGCATTCCTATCGCGTTCTCGCAAACGGTCTGCGGGAAATCTGCTATGAGAACCATGCGCGGGTACTCGGCAACTATACCGATCTGCCGCTTGCCGACGACAAAACCGACACGATAGTAGACGCACACAGTTATCGGTTGCTTGGGGAGGGAACTGTCCAATGATCCCCGTTCTTCTATGTATGCTTTCCGTTGCGTTCGGCACACTGAAAAACACTGTATCCAAACAACTCAGCTCCTACAGCGCTTTGCCGGAGCACATTTCTTACATCAATCTGTTCAGCATGGCTTTTGCCGCCGTGGGACTTGGCATTTACGCCGCGGCAACCGGCAATTTTGCATACGCGACCGGCTACACGCTCCGATTTGCGCTCCTTTATGCACTGTTGTCCCTGCTCTCGCAGATTTTATTGCTTCTCGCCATGGGATGCGGTAGCGTGGCATTTTCCTCATTGGTTTTCTCCTGCGGATTCATTCCGTCTACCATGCTCGGAATGTGGTATTACAGCGAACCGGTGCGGGCGGGACAACTGATCGGCATTGTCATACTGGTATTCGCCATGTATCTTTGCCTTGCACCGAAACGTGGGGAACAGGCATCCTGCCCGCCCAAATGGTTCGCATTTGCATTCGGTGCCTTTCTTTGCAGCGGACTGGTTGGATTTTTACAGAAATATCACCAGAACGGTGCGGATAAAGCCGCGCTTCCCGCCATGCTGACGTTTGTATTCTGTATCAATGTGGTCTGCTCTGCCGGACTGTTCTTCATTCTGCATATCCATCTGCAAAAGAAACGGATGCAAAGCACTCCACCCAAAGCATCTTATTCTGTTCCGCATCACAAGCGGTTCTATCTGCTCTGTATCCTGCTCGGCGGTATATTTGCCGTGCAGAATCTGAACAACACCTATCTTTCCGGCATTTTACCCAGCGCCATCTTCTTCCCTATCTTAAACGGCAGTATTATTCTCTGCACCGCGCTTTGCGCTCGATTTTTATTCGGAGAACGGATGCGTCGTCGGCAATGGATCGGGTTCCTCATCGGCATTGCCGCGATGATTGCCGTCGGAATTTTTTAGCAGAAGCTCCGACCGAAAAGAGCAGAAAACCGCAAAAGCACGCGCTTTCCCAAGAGAAGGGAAGCGCGTGCTTTTGCTTTCTTTGTTCCTTTATACCTGTATCCACCGATCACACGAAATTTTAGAGTATCGGCACGATCGATTTTCGGTTCTGAGTCCGACTTCTGAAAAAATCCCTGCTTTGTTATGCTTCTTCGTAAGTCTCGCAGTATTGTGCCCGCCAAGCGGCTTCCGCCGCATCGCGCAACTTCTGCGCGGCGTCCCGCCGCGTAAGCGATGAATCCGGATACAAAGGCGGCAAAATATGCAACGTTGCATCCGGTGCGGGATCGCCCGCTTCATCGGTACGTCCGGTATCCGCAAAGGTAAGGAACATCGGCAACACCGGCACACCGTGCTTTGCCGCATAATGAAACGCGCCGATCTTGCAGGGGCGCGGCTTTTTGTAATATTGCCACTCGGACGCTTCCGGAAAGAACAGAACAAATCCGCGCTTACGGTGCAGGATCTTGTCGATGGCACGTTCCAGATTCCGTCTTGCGGCATGATCGGAGGAAAACGGCAACAGTCCGTTATAACGCATCAGAAATCCCAGCCGATCCTTGCGATTGTTGAATTCCGCCGCTGTAATGTACAGATCCCTAAAACCAAATACACTCCGGACAGCGACGCAATCAAACCGATGCACATGGTTGCAGACGACCACCGCATTCTGTACCCCGGCAAGATGTTCCCGCCCCTCCACCTGTAACTGAAATAAATTCCGCAGAATCTTTTTCTCTTGCGGAACGGAAATAAAGTGCGCCAGCTTGGCTTTCAGCTTGGTGGACAGACGCTCTTGCAAATAATCATAAGAACCGTCTACCGGAAGTGCCAAGTCCAGTTCCGGCGGATCGGTGTGCGCGTCAAAAGTTCCTTTCGCTTCACACTCCGCAATCGCTTGTTCCATTTGTCTGCGACGTTCCGTCATAGGTTTCCTCTCTTTCTTCCCGCTGTTTTCTCGCATAACAACGCAACAGCATCGGGCGATTATATCGTTGAATCAGGATCGGCGGGATCTGAAACAGCACATTCACCACGCAAATGGGAATGGTGCAGTACAGCATCTGCGCGCCGCACAAAAGCGGGACGGGGAGCGTTCCCAAAATGCTGAGGGCATGCATCCATTCCGCATAGACCGTTTCTTTGGCAAAACGGTATAAATAAGCCGGATCGGAAGAATGCAGATGATCCTTTTTAAAATGCACCAGCTGCCCCATCTCCGGAATATATCCTTGCCAGCGACGGATCTTCAACCGCCGGTATCCCCGGGTTTCTCTATGCGGCACCCGGTAACACGGCTTTTGCGGATCCAACCAACGGGCAGGAAAGCCATAGCGCACGACAAGCGACCAAAATGCGTCTACGCAAAACAGCACCGCGACCGTGCCATAGGCAACCGCCCATCCGTACCAAACGGGAAACGTCCCCGTTCGCTTGGCGATCACGGTATTGATTACGCCGTAGCAGAGGGGGACCAGCGCCATCACGGCAAGATACAGCCGCAGATCCCGCCGGATCTTCAAACCACGCATACGCCCTCCTGTGCGAAAGCCGCGCTCTGCCGAGAAGCGGCATATCCCGCTTGCGTCCGTGCCGCCCGATGCCTGCGGTAGAAAGCATTGACATACCGTGCCTCCGGCGTAGAAGACGTGCGCAGTTGTTCCATTCTGCGCGTCAGCGCATAAAGATCGGACAACGGTTCTTTTGCGGCATACGCAAAATTCTTCAAAAACAGCAGATAAAACAGTTCGCTGTGCCGCAGTGCAGTTCCTTTGGCCGCATGATAACAGGCAAGGCACTGTGCCGCGTAATCCGCCCCCGCGTGCTTCCATTGCGCCACCGGATAGCGGCGGAAACGCAATCCGTATTTCTCGAAAATACGATAACTGTGCAGAAACTCTTTTTCTGCAAACACATTTCCCATTTCTTCCGCGAGTACCGCAAGCGGCACCTGTAAAAACGCGTAAGCAGAAAATTCCCAAATCATAAAATCAAACACCCGCGCGTACAGCAGTACCTCCGGATCTTTCAGCGCCGAAAGTCCTGTCTGTCTGCCATTTGCAAGAATTTTTCTGCGATACGGAAGCAGATCTTTTCCGCGATACCAGATACTGGACTTCTCTTTCGCGAAATTTGCGTCGCTTGCCAACTTCTGCATGCAGGACATTCCATTCTCCGCCGCCGCACAGTGATAGTGATGCAGTGCCTGCGAAACGGTCACCACCCGTGTAAGATGCGGCAAAGTGGCAAGATTGAACAGCTCGTCTTCCGCAAAATGCACAGATTCCTCAAAGCGCACCTTTTGTAGGACGTCGGCACGGAACAATTTATTCCAAGTCATTAAAAAGCCGAATGTCTCCTGCGTATAGTGCGTCAGATCCTCTGTTTTTCGCAGATCATACACCCGATCCCCAAGGTCGGATAAAAACATCGGATTCCCGAAATAATTGCATGCTGCCGCATCTGCATGTTCCTTTTGAAGCGCAGTCAGCAAAGTTTGCGTCATTTGCGGCAAAATCTCGTCGTCGGCGTCCAAAAATTGCAGATAATCACCATGCGCTTCCCGCATGGCGCGATTGCGTGCGGCAGACACCCCCGCATTTTGCTGGCAGATCAGCTTCACGCGCGCATCTTTTTGCATATAATCCCGCACCACACCCGCACTGCCGTCCGTCGAGCCGTCATCCACTACAATCACTTCTAAACAGGGATACGTCTGGGCAAGCACGCTGTCCAAGCACCGCGCCAACGTCGGCGCATTGTTATAGCAGGGAATCAAAACGGAAACCAATTCCATTTTGCAATCCTCTCTTTCTTGTTATTTTAGGATTTGGCTCCCTGCCGCAAGGCTTCGGATTCGGCAGACGAACCGTCTGCCGATAGTATACCACAACTTCACAAAAAGTAAAGGAAAGAGAATAAGAGACGCATATACACCTTTTTCTCAGGGCTCTACCAAAGGTGGAGTTGAATTCTACGGATTGTAGAATCTGAGATTTTTCTGAAAATTCTGCTTGCAAAAACCGTTTTTTCGGTGTATACTGTTCTTATGAACAACTTGAAGCCAATTATTGCCACCAATCTTGTCACGCTCCGAAAAAGCAAAGGTCTGACACAAGCGGAGCTTGCCGAGCGATTCAACTACTCCGATAAAGCGATTTCCCGTTGGGAGCGCGGTGACACGCTTCCGGAAATTGACGTGTTGGCGGAGCTTTGCACTTTCTACGGCATCACCTTGGACGATCTTGTGCATGAAGGAGGCACTGTTTCGCCAAAGGAACCGGAAAAAGACAGTCTGCTTGCCAGCAAAATCATTCTCTGCGCACTCATTCTGTCCATTGTCTGGATGATCGCAACCTGTCTGTTTGTCTACAACAATCTGTTCAATCAGGTCATTCTGTGGCAGATTTTTGTCTACGCCGTGCCGGTTTCTTTTTTATCGCTTTTGCTTTTGGCGCGGCGGTTCGGTTTGCAACGTTATGCCATGATCTTTTTCAGCGGATTCATCTGGACCTTGCTTGCCTCCGTTTATATTTATTTTCTCCATTATAATATTTGGTTGATTTTTTTAATCGGCATTCCCTGTCAGATCACCATTTTCATGTGGTTTCGTCTGCGCGCCATGCACCGATAAACAGTTGCATCCTGCACTTCCGTATTTTCCTGCCCCAAGCCGTGCTTTTCTCTGCCATACACGCATAAAATGAGAAAAAGGCGGTGAAAGCCATGGAACTTGCATTGATCGGGGCGCCGAATACAGGAAAAACCACCGTATTCAACGCGCTGTGCAAACGGCACGAAAAGACAGGGAATTTCGCGGGCATCACGGTCGCGCCAGCCTATGGTAAGCTCTGTACGGATCCCTCCGTCACTCTGGTGGATCTGCCCGGAATCTATGCGCTTGCCACATTGTCTTTGGAGGAACGCGTTACACGCAACTACCTGCAAACACAAAAACCGGATGGGATCGTTACCGTCCTGGACGCGACGCATCCGGAAAAAAGCCTTGCACTGTTGTTACAGCTTACGCCGCTTGGTTTTCCGATACTCGCGGTGTTCACCATGACCGATCTGCTTGCCCCAAAGGGGTTACAATTTTCAGACTCTGCTTTCGCCCGCGTAAGCGGCGTTCCGTGTCTGCGTGCAGATTCCCTCTCCCCACAAACGTTCCTTGCGGCAGTCCGTCACGCGCTCGCCGCCCCCCAAAATTATATTTTACCGAACATCGACACCCAACCCTGCTTACGCACCTGTTTTGCCGGTCTTTCTACTCCAATGCTTTCCCCTGCACTGACGGCGTTGGATCGGTTTCTTGCCGACGAATCGCTTCCCCAAAAGTTTGCGCACCGTTTTGCAAATTTCGAGAAAGAAACGTTGCGAAAAGCGTTGACTGCCGCCCGATTTGCCGCCGTAGAACACCTGCAGACGGCAGCGTGGCAAAACACTGAAGCGACAAAAACCGGCTTTTCCCGTGCCGATCGGTTACTGTTGCACAAGTTTTTTGGATTACCGCTTTTCTTTTTGTTGCTCAGTGCGGTTTACTTCGGATGTATCGTACTTCCGCCAAAGCTCCTTTCGCTGATTCCGGCTGCGTTTTCCCCTTTGTTACGCTTGCAGGACGCCATTGCTGTCTCTGCGCTTTCCCCATTTTGGAAAGCCTTTTTCCTGCAAGGGATCGGCGCGCCGATTCAGATGATTAAAAGTTTTCTGGTACAATTGACGCTTTTGTTTTTCTGCCTTGCTTTTTTGGAGGAATGCGGTTATCTTGCGCGGGTTGCCTTTCTGCTGGACCGTCCGTTCTCCAAAATCGGATTATCCGGAAAGGCGCTGGTTTGTTATCTGCTTGGCTGCGGATGCAGCGTCTGCGGAATCCTCGCCTGTCGAAGCGCGGAGGACGGCAACCGCAGAAAGCTCCTATGTGCAACCGTTCCGCTGCTTCCTTGCAGTGCGAAACTGCCGGTGCTTGCCTTATTTTACGAAGTGTACGGACCACCGGCACTCTGTGCCATTCCCTTGTGTCTCATCGCCGCATTCGGCAGTGCGGCTTTTCTCTCCCGTTTTCCGCGCTTTCAAACCGATGGTCTGCCGTTTTTCTTAGAACTACCGGACTATCATTTCCCGCGTTTGCGGGTTCTTTTGCGCAGTGTCGGCGGCAGACTCGCGGACTTCTGCAAAAAAGCGCTGACCGTTTTACTTCCGGCATCCGTGCTCCTGTTTTTGCTTACGCATATCGGCATACAGAATGCCCGGCTCTGTTATACGGAACCGGGTAACGCTTCCCTGCTGTTTTTCGCCGCAAGTTCCCTGCGCGCATGGTTCGCACCGCTCGGATTCGGAAATCCGCAGACAATCTGCGCTACCCTTTTCGGAACCTTTGCAAAAGAGGGAATCGTCACCGTGTTACTCGCATTTGCCGCGGCGGACGGGCAATCCGTTTCCCAAGCGCTTTGCGCATGGCTCCCAACTTTATCCTGCGGCATGTCTTTTCTGCTGTTCCAGTTATTCTGCCCGCCATGTTTTGCCGCCATCAGCGCCATGGCAAAAGAATGTGCCGACCGCGCAACTTTCCGTTTCCTGCTTTTTTATCAAAATCTGCTTGCCTGCTCCGTTTCCTGCTTCTGCTATGCTGTCTGCGGCAGGCATTTTTCCCTTTCCACCCTGTCGATGGGGCTTCTGCTTGCCGGACTTTGGCTCCTACTTTGCCAAAGCGGACGACAACGACCGCGCCCCTGTACTGCCGCATGCAAGTTTTGCAATCCCTTTCCTCAAAAAGACGGAACCGTAGACCACCCTTAATCCGGTCTACGGTTCTGTTTTTTTGCTCCTGTCCACCACACGCAAATCAGCAAAGCAAAAGGAGTAGCATCCGCTACTCCTGATGGATTTTCTTTTTCGTAAAATCTCAGTTTGCTCTCTGAATCTTGTTGGAACGCAGGCAACGGGAGCAGACATAAACAGATTTATGCGTACCGTTTACAACTGCTTTCACTTTCTTTACGTTCGGCTTCCAGACTCTGTTGGTCTTACGGTTTGAGTGAGAAACGTTCAAACCGAATACAACGCTTTTTCCGCATACTTCACACTTTGCCATCTTGGACACCTCCAATTTTCACAATATCGTTCTGTTCTGTATGAACGAATGACATCCGTCGAAACGCCCCGTGCATCTGCTTTTTGGGGTATGACAGACCGTTTCATAGCCAGTACAACGGATATTATAGCATACTTTTTTGAAAATTGCAAGACTATTTTCAAAAAACTTCGATTTTTTTACAAATCGACGCAGATTTCTCCCTTGACAAGCGTCTGGCGGGATGATATAATAAAATAAGCGTGCAAGAATTCCAAAAGGCAGGATTCTGTCATTTTGTTTTTCTTTCACACGTTCCAAATAAATTTTGTATGGCTTGATTTCACCGGGTAGTCGGGTTCCGTCTCCCGTTTCAGTTTTTAGATAAAGGAGGCTTTTTATGCAGGCATTTCGTCGCATGGTAGCAGACAATCTGATTACTCTGCGCACAGCCGCGGGAATGACGCAATCGGATCTTGGCGAAAAACTGAATTATTCTGACAAATCCATTTCCAAATGGGAACGTGCGGAAGCACTTCCCGATGTTTACGTCCTAAAACAGATCAGCGAGATTTTTCATGTCAGCGTGGACTATCTGCTCACCCCACATGTGGGGGAGGAGCTTCCGCCGGAAACAGAACCGGCAAAGGAGCGTCGCTCCCGCAAGTCCATCATCACCGCCATCGCGGTCGCGGGGGTACTTGCGCTTGCCATGCTGATATTCGTTGTCACATGGATTTTATATAAGCCGGTGTTTATGATTTTTGTTTACACATTACCGGTTGCGATCATTGTTCTGATCGTGCTCGGTTCCGTATGGCAGGGGGGACGATATAACATTCCGTTGATTTCCCTGCTTGTCTGGAGCATTTTGTTAACCATTTACCTGACGTTGCGCGTAACCGGTGCCGGAAACAACTGGCAGTTGTTTTTGTTGGGGATCCCTGCGCAGATCGTCGTCATTTTGTGCTATATTTTACAGATCAAATTTCGCAAAGCACGCGCAAAAGCCATCCCCAAAAGCGATCCGTAACACCATTCATACGAAAAAAGCCCGTTTTTGCTGAAAAAATCAAAAAATATCGGAAAATCCGTTGACAAGCCAAGAAAAAAAGGGTAAAATGAAAAAGAAATCAGGATATGAAGTTCTTTCATTATTTTATAGATGTCATCGGAATCCATCGGAAAGGACATTATGGCAATCAGTATGACCGCGTTTGGGCGTGCGCAAAGCACGGTTGCCGGCAAACGCATCACCTGTGAAATCCGCTCCGTCAACGGCAGGTATTTGGATCTTTCCATCCGCTTACCCCGTGCCTACGGATTTTTAGAAGAAAAGGTCAAAGCATTTTTACAAAACGGCGGGATCAACCGCGGAAAAGTGGATGTCTCTCTCGTCGTAGAACAGACGGAAGCACCGTCTGCCGCAGTGGAAGTCAATCTGCCGCTTGCAAAAAGCTATTATCAGGCGTTGTGTTCCTTACGCGACGCACTTGGCTTGCAGGACGATATCAGCGTCATGCGCATCGCACAAAACCGAGATCTGTTTACGGAAATTACCGTGGAAGAAGATCCGGACACGCTTTGGGCACAGTTGCAGCCGGTTCTCTCTGACGCGCTCACCGCATTTCTCGCGACGCGTCGTGCAGAGGGCAAACGGCTGTGTGCTGATCTTGCCGAAAAAAAGGCGCGATTGGTCACGCTTGCAAATCAGATTGCGGCACGTGCGGAGATAGGCGTCAGCCAATACCGCGCGCGTCTGGAAGAAAAACTGAATCAAGTGCTTGCGGAAAAAGGATTGCAATATGAGGAAGCACGAGTTTTGACAGAATGTGCCATTTTTGCAGACCGAATTGCCGTAGACGAAGAACTGGTACGCTTGAACAGTCACTTTGAAGCCTTTGACACCATGCTTGCCGCAGACGAACCGGTCGGCAGAAAGTTGGATTTTCTCTTGCAGGAAATGAACCGGGAGGTCAATACGACCGGCTCCAAAGCAAACGATCTGACCATCACCAAATGCGTCATTGAAATGAAGAACGAACTGGAGAAAATCCGGGAACAGGTTCAGAATCTGGAGTGATCAAATATGCGATTTATCAATATCGGTTACGGCAACATGGTTGCGGATACCCGCGTCGTCACTTTGGCAAGTCCGGAATCCGCCCCCATCAAACGGTTGATCGCGGATGCCAAAAAATCCGGTCGCGCCATTGACGTCACCTGCGGCAGACGTACCCGTGCGGTGATCGTCACCGACAGCGACCATGTCATTCTGTCCGCCATCCGCACGGAAGCAATCGTCAACCGTCTCAATGGCTATACGGAGGACGACGAGGACGAAGGCGAGGAGGAAGAAACATGATCAAACCCACCACACGCGGTAATTTGTATGTACTTTCCGGTCCTTCCGGCAGCGGCAAAGGAACGGTGCGTGCCGAATTACTGAAATACGACAATCACTTCGGATTTTCGGTTTCCTGCACCTCCCGTAAAATGCGGGAAGGAGAAACGGACGGCGTACACTATCATTTTTTATCCAGAGAACAGTTTGAAGCCGCCATTGAAGCAGGACGCTTTGTGGAATGGACGGTTTTTTGCGGCAATTACTACGGTACGCTTTTCTCCGAGATTGAACAACAGCTTGCAGAAGGCAAAGATATGATCGTGGAAGTGGAAACGCTTGGCGCAAAGAACATCCGCAAACATTATCCGGACGCAGTGTTGCTTCTGATACTGCCGCCGGATTTTGCAACGCTCAACCGCCGCTTAAGCGGGCGGCATACCGAATCGGAAGAACAGATCCGCGCCCGCATGGAAACCGCCAAGAAAGAGCTTTTGGAAGCCGATCAATACGACTATCTGATTATCAATCACGACGACGGGGTTCAGCGTGCGGCACAGCAGATCTTAGAGATTGTCCATGCCTCTGCGCATCGCCCCATCCGTTATCCCGATCTGTTCGCAGATTTTTTTGAAACCGACCAAACGTCATAAGCACAGGAGGAAACGCTATGATTACCCCGTCTATTGAAGAATTAACCAAAGACCATTTTTACAACCGCTACACTTTGGTGGCGGCTACCGCGAAATGTGCCCGCATCGTCACATCCGAATATGTCGAGCAAAGAGAATACGCAGAACGGCAGATTGAAACCAAAGCAACCGACAAGAGCCTGATGTCCATGATCCGTCGCGATATCTGCGATCAGAAAGCGGTTCGCATTGCCGTCAACCGGATCTATAACAAGGAATACCGGATCGTCGAGCCACCGCTCAATGATAACGGACAGCTTTTGGAGACGGATACGCCTTCTGAGGAAACCGCGCCTGCTGTGACAGACGCGCCGCAGAACAATGGCTGAGACATTGCCGCCCCTTTCGGCTTCCGCCCAGGGGACGCAAGCCGCCGGTGTCCGGATCGCACAGATTTATTTGCTGGACGTTCCGTACGCCATTGACCGTCCGTTCGACTACTTCGTACCCCCTCACCTACGCGAAAGCGTTTGCCGCGGAAGGTTCGTCGTGGTTCCGTTCGGCGGCGGCAACCGAAAGATGTTGGGCTATGTGGCAGGCGTAAACGCCCAAGACGGTCCCATTCGCACAGATCTGAAACCGGTGCTCTCCTGTCTGCACGCCGCGCTTACACTTCCGCAATCCTTTGAAAAACTCTGCTTTTTCTTAAAAGAACAAACTTTCTGCTCGGTTGGGGAAGCCGTTCGCGCAATGCTTCCCGCCGCGGCGTTTTCCCGCTTGAATGAAGTCTATTCCGTGCAGGATTCTTTGGCAAAAGGGGCGATCTCCTCGCTCAAACCGAAGGCTCTGCGCGTTTTTCGCTTTATTGAAGAACAAAAACACGCTACGCTGTTATCTTTACGCAGTGCGTTCGGCGTCAATGTCAACAAGCTCCTTACACAGATGGAAGCAGACGGATTTCTAAAAAAAGAAACCGACTGCAAGGAGCATCGGGTTCTGTATACCGTCACTTGGCATTTACAGATTTCCAAAGACCAGTTGCCGGACGCGCTTTCCTCTCTCACCCGTGCCAAAAAGCAAACCGCAGTTTTATCTGCGTTTCCGGATATGGACGGACAGACCACACAAGCGTTTATCCAACGGTTCGGAGAGCGCGTCACAGACACGTTAGAGTCGCTTGCGCAAAAGGGCTTTTTAAGAAAGGAACAAACCGACCGGTACCGCAATCCCTACGCAGCAACACCCCCCCAGACACCGCTTTCACCGCCTCCGCTCAGCACGGCACAAACAGCGGCATTCTCCGCGCTCCGTGCGCTGTATGATCCTGCTTCCCCGCATTGCGCCTTGCTTTACGGGGTAACGGGAAGCGGAAAAACACAGGTCATCCGCGCGATGATCGACCATGTGCTGGCAAGCGGGCGGCAGGTGATCCTGTTGGTACCGGAAATCTCACTGACACCGCAGACGGTCCAGATCTTTTCCGCCTATTACGGAGATCAGATCGCGGTTCTGCATTCTGTGCTTTCCGATGGGGAGCGCTATGACGCATGGCGGAGGATCAAAAACGGGGAGGTGAAGCTCTGTATCGGTACCCGCTCCGCGGTATTCGCACCGTTTCCGCATTTAGGTCTGATCGTCATGGATGAGGAACAGGAAGCCACCTACAAATCTGACAACTCCCCGCGTTATCATGCGCGAGACGTTGCGCGCTTCCGTTGTGCGAACGAAGGCGCGATGCTGTTGCTCGCATCCGCAACTCCGTCCTTGGAAAGTTATTATAAAGCACAAACCGGCGTCTATACCTTGGTTTCTTTAACCGAACGGTTCGGCGACGCCAAGCTCCCGACTGTGGAATTTGCGGATCTGCGGCAGGACAATGACAAGGAAAAAGCCTCACCGCTTGGAAACAGGTTATGTCAACGCCTGCGGGAAGTCAAGCAAGCCGGACAACAAGCGGTCTTGTTTGTAAATCGCCGCGGGTATCACAGCGTGCTCACCTGCACCTCCTGCGGTACCGCTGTCACCTGCCCGCATTGTAGCGTCTCCTTAACCTTTCACAAGCGCCGTGGCGCACAGGAAGGAAAACTGCTCTGTCACTATTGCGGTTATCAGCAAACCGTTCCCCTGACTTGCCCCGCCTGCGGAAAACACGCCCTCGCTTTTTTGGGATTCGGTACGCAATATGCGGAAGAAGCCCTGCAAAAAGCGTTGCCGGACGCAAAGATCCTGCGCATGGACGCGGATACAACCGCAAATAAATTCGCTTATGACGCCATGCTGGAGCAATTCCGCCGCGCGGACGCAGACATTCTGCTCGGCACACAAATGGTCGCAAAAGGGCATGACTTTCCTAAAGTAACTTTGGTCGGCGTATTGCTTGCGGAATTATCCCTGTATGTGGATGATTTCCGCGCGGCAGAACGCACCTTTTCCCTGCTCACCCAGGTGATCGGTCGTGCCGGACGCGCAAAAGACGCCGGCTATGCACTGATTCAGACTTATGATCCGGAAAATCCGGTTTTACAAATGGCAAAAACGCAGGATTATACCGCTTTCTACGAAAATGAGATCGCACTGCGGCGATCGCTGGTATTTCCTCCGTTCTGCGATTTGTGCGCCATCCTATTTACCGCACGGGAGGAAAGCGCGTTGCTTCATGCGACCACGGCTTTTTACCAAGCGCTTCGCGCACAGCTTGCCGGCGATTTTTCCGACGTGCAGTTACTGGCATTCGGTCCTATGGAAGCACCGGTCTACAAAGTCAACGAAAAATACCGGATGCGGCTTCTGCTGAAATGCCGCTTCAACGCCCGTACCCGCGCGCTTCTGCGCACGATGTACGCAGAGTTCAGCGACAAATTTGCACGGAAGGTGACGCTGGCAATCGACGTCAATCCCACCGCGCTCTGATCCCGTTTTTCCCCTGATCTTACCCGAAAGGAAATCGAATTATCATGGCTATTTTACAGATTTTAACCAAAGAAGATCCCACCCTGCGCAAGGTCTGCCATCCTGTCACCGAAATCACGCCCCGCATCCTGCAACTGCTGGATGATATGAAAGACACCCTGCATAAAGCCGGCGGGTGCGGACTTGCCGCGCCGCAGATCGGCGTGTTGCGTCGGGTTGTCCTCGTGGAAGTGGACGAAGGGGATCTGATCGAACTGATCAATCCGGAAATCATCGCATCGGAAGGAACGCAGGAGGAACTGGAGGGGTGTCTTTCCATCCCCGGCGCATGGGGAATCACACGCCGTCCGCAAACCGTTACGGTGCGTGCGATGAATCGCAAAGGCGAAATTTGCACTTATACCGGCAAGGATCTGAAAGCCCGCGCTTTCTGCCATGAACTCGATCATCTGGACGGAATTCTGTACACCGATCACGCCCTGCGGATGCTCAAGCCGGAGGAACTCAAAGAAATGGAGGAAGTATGACGAAACCGCTTCGCATTGTATTTATGGGAACGCCGGATTTTGCAATTCCGACGTTACAGGCACTCTGTACACATGACGGCTACACCGTCGTTGCCGTATTCACGCAACCGGACAAGCCCAAAGGCAGAGGGTATCAGCTTCTTCCGCCGCCGGTCAAAACATTTGCGCAGAAGGAACAGATTCCGGTATTTCAGCCAAAGACCTTAAAAGAGGAATCGGTTCTGCAAGATCTGCGCACGCTATGTCCGGATGTGATCGTAGTCGTTGCCTATGGCAAGATTCTGCCGCAGGCAGTGTTGGAATTGCCACGGTACGGCTGTATCAATGTGCATGGTTCCCTGCTTCCGGCATACCGCGGTGCGGCACCCATGCAACGCGCGATCTTGGAGGGGCAAAAAAAGACCGGCATCACCACGATGCAGATGGCACAGGGGTTGGACACCGGCGATATGTTGCTCCGTGCTGAGCTTCCGATTTTGCCGGATGACAATTTCGAAACCGTACACGACAAATTATCCGCGCTCGGCGCCACAACTTTGATCCAAACACTGGAACAGCTTGACACCCTTTCCCCGCAAAAACAGGACGAGGCGTTTGCAACTTATGCCGCAAAAATCGAAAAAGAGGACTGCGAACTGCATTTCTCCGACGACGCCGTTTCCCTGCATAACCGGATCCGTGCCCTCTCCCCCATTCCTTTGACCTTTACGCACCTAAAAGGAAAGCTCTTAAAGATCACCGCCGCCCATGTGGCAGACGAAACCGCCTGTGCAAATGCGATTCCCGGCACAATCCTGCTTGCGGAAAACGGACAATTGCACGTCGCCTGCGGCAAAGGCATCCTTGCAATCGACGGCGTTTTACCGGAAGGAAAAAGCCGGATGTCCGTAGCGGATTTCCTGCGCGGCAGGCAGGGGCTGTGCGGAGAAGTGCTTGGCTGAAAAAATTTCGGAATTTATCCAAAAGAAAGGATTGATTTTTCATGTATGTGACCGATTATTTGTTTTTGGCATTATTGGTCGTATTTCTGGCATCGCTCTATGCGCAGTATCGTGTAAACGCAACGTTCCAGAAATACAGCCGTCTGCTTTGCAGTCGCGGGATCAGCGCCGCAGACGCCGCGCAGGCAATTCTCACCGCAAACGGCGTGACGGGGGTTTCCATTGAGCAGATCTCCGGGAATCTGACCGACCACTACGATCCCCGTTCCAACACCATCCGGCTGTCCTCACCGGTTTACGGCAGTACCTCCGTATCTGCCATCGGCGTTGCCGCGCATGAAGCAGGACACGCAGTACAGTATGCACGGCATTATCTGCCAGTCAAAATCCGGACTGCGATCCTCCCCGCCGTGCAGTTTGGCTCCAATGCCTGCATGATTCTCATCCTGCTCGGACTGGTATTCTCTTTCCCGCTGCTCAGTTATCTCGGATGTGCGTTTTTCGGACTGACAACGCTGTTTCAGTTTGTCACGTTGCCCGTAGAATTTGACGCCAGCCGCCGTGCGCTCCGTGCCCTCTCCGGCGTGGGGATCCTCAATCAGAATGAAGTCAGAGCCGCGGGAAAAGTCCTGCGCGCCGCCGCCACCACCTATATCGCGGCATTCGCCATGTCTCTGTTACAATTTCTACGGCTGTTCGCACTGGTGGGACGCCGTCGCAGATGAGCGTGCAAAAACCTGCCGTCAGCGCAAGAAGCGTTGCGTATTTTTCTCTTTTGCGATGTGAGCAGAACGGACGGTATGCAAATCTGGAGTTGGACAGCGCGTTACGCACCTATCCTTTGGAGGGGGCGGAACGCGCACTGTATACCATTTTGACTTATGGCGTGACAGAACGAACCTTAACTTTGGATGCGTTGCTTTCCCAAGTCTGTGACCGTGCGCTTGCCACAATGGATCCCCGTGTGCGGTGTGTCCTGCGGCTCGGTGCGTACCAGCTATGGTATCTTGACCGCATTCCATCGCACGCCGCCGTGGATGAATGCGTCAAGCTCTGCAAAAAGCACGGCTTTGCCAAAGCCGCGCCGTTTGTCAACGCGGTTCTTCGCGCATTTCTCCGAAAAAAAGACGCCTTTCTCATGCCAAATCGCGACGCCGATCCCATTGGCTATTTGCAGTTCACTTACAGCTTTCCCGCTTGGATCTGCGCGCTGTTTTGCCGGCAATACGGCTTTTCCCGTGCCGAAGAAATCCTGCGGGCGCAAAACGAACATCCCTATCTTACGCTTCACGTCAACACGCTGAAGACCTCTCGTGTTGCGCTCCTTGCACGGTTAGCGGCAGAAGGAATTTCGGCAGAAGCCTGTGCGGAAGCGCCGGAGGCAATTCGGTTGTGTGTGCCGGTCGCCATTCCGGATCTTTCTCCGCTTGCGGAGGGACTTTGCTTTGTGCAGGATCTTTCGTCACAGCTTGCCGCGCAGGCAGTGGACGCGCACGCCGGCGATACCGTGATTGACACCTGTGCATGTCCGGGTGGAAAGAGCTTTGCGATCGCTTTACAAATGCAGAACCAAGGAACGCTGTACAGCATGGATCTGCATGCAAACAAGCTGTCTTTGATCCGGTCCGGCGCCGAGCGGCTCGGCATCACCTGTATCCAAACACAAACGCAGGACGGATGCGTTTCCCATCCGGCTTTCCACAAAATCGCAGACCGGGTATTGTGTGATGTTCCCTGTTCCGGATTGGGCGTGATGGCGAAAAAACCGGATCTACGGTATAAAACGGAAGCAGAAATCGCACGTTTACCGAAAATTCAAGCAGCAATCCTGCAAAATGCGGCAGGGTACCTTAAAGACGGCGGCAAATTGGTCTATTCGACCTGCACCCTGCATCAGGCAGAAAACGAAGATGTGGTACATGCCTTTTTACAGCAAAATCCGGATTTCTCCCTATGTGAAATGCAAACCATTTTCCCCACGATGCGCGGAAACGACGGTTTTTTCTTTGCCGTTCTCACACGCGCGGCGCACACCACATCGGTTTCCTCCTGACGAAGCTGTAAAACTTGAAAAAAAAGCAGAAATATTCCTGTTTTTTTCACAGATTGCTCTTGACAATCGGCAAAGAACGTGCTATAATAAATTGCGTTGCGAAAGCATTCGCAATTACGGGGTGTGGCTCAGTTTGGTAGAGCGCTTGGTTCGGGACCAAGAGGTCGGGTGTTCGAGTCACCTCACTCCGACCAGTCGGCAGTGCCGACAGCTTTGATTGCTGTCAGTACTGCCGTATTTTTTTGCCGATCTCCATCATGGCAAAGCTTTGCTATGGAGGAACTTCGACCACAAAAAAAAACGGTTGCAGATGGAGTTGGAATCCCGATCTGCAACCGTTTCTTTATTCGATCCCGAAATCTTTTGCGATCAGATTATGGATGGTTCTTCGCATCTCACAGATCACACGATAATCATACCCACGAAAATGATTTTTCCGGTTGAGACACCGCGTTGCATTGGTCAACACAATGACGTATAGTCCTTGCGCGCGATTGAGATAGAAACATTGTCCGGAGTGTCCGCAATGCCCAAAGCTACCGCTTGGAAACAGACTGCCGGTTTGCCGGTATCGTGCATCCACCATCAGATAGCCAAGTCCTCTGCCCTCCGTGAAGTCCGGCGTGTAATCCCGCTCTGCCAGATCAAATAGTTCTTTAGCATACAACCGTTCATCCCGCCGCAGAACCGCCTCGCAGAATTGTGCAATGGCAGACAAGGACATCTGCTCTCCTCCGTTTCCCGCTACCTCGTGGAGCGTGTAAATGATCTCGTCATCCGCACGTCTGGCGCCCATGTGTTCCCAACGATAGCAAACGGCGGCATTCGGCTCCTCTGCCGCAATATGAAACGCCACCCTCTGCAAACCAAGCGGCTTTGCCAACTGCTCAAAATAGACACAGTCCAACGGTTTTCCATATGCCTTTTCCACAATATATCCGAGCAGAACATATCCGTTACAGGAATATTGATAATTCGTTCCCGGTTGAAAAGCAAGCGGTGTTCGCAAAATGAATTCCGCCACCGCGTCTCTGCCGGAATCGGCAATGCGGTCAGAAAACTGCATCCGAACGATGCCGGACGTATGCGTAAGCAGTTGCTGTACCGTGATGGCACGCTTCTCCTCCGGCACGTCGTCAAACCACACATCCAAACGATCCGTTAAACGCACCTTGCCAAGGGACACCGCTTTCAGCACAAGTGTGCTTGTCACAAGCACCTTTCCCATACTCGCGACATCAAAATAGGTTTCTGCATTGCAATCCGGCGAAAATAAAAATTGTTTTTCTCCATTTTTGCACACCAATACGGCGTAGGAATCAAACCGGCCGTTTTGCCATTCGCTTTCCATCCATGCAGAAGTTTTTTGTAAGTTCATCTCTTTTTCCTCCAAAAGTTGTTCGGATCTCATTTGATTTTATCATAGGAAATAACGGTTGTCAACGGCTTTCGCTTTTCCAATCCTATGGATTTTCAGAAATTTTGGGCACACAGAAAAAGGAGTGCCAAATGGACACTCCTTTTTCGTATACGCACAGGCGATCCTGCCCGTTACGCGAACTGGGTACGAATGATTTTTTTACAGCCGAGCGGAGAGTATTGCCAATCCTCCAAATGCGTCACGTCCTGATGTAAAAGTCCCACATCCGGCACGGTGAGCTTTTTCGGTGACAATTCCCCTTTATACGAATCAATCAGCACCAGCTTGATCTTCATCCGTTCCGGCACAATATTCTTAATGTACACCGCACAGATCTGCCCGACGGTAATATCCGGCCGGTATTCGGCAAGCCCAGCCAGATTCGGCAAAAGCTCCACAAAGATACCGTATTCCTCAATCGAACGCACAATGCCCGCCACGGTTTGCCCAATGTGAAAATATGCGGCATTTTCCTCCCAGGTGCCAAGCAGTTCTTTATAAGTCACATACATTCTGCCGCTTTCCCGATCTATGCTTTTCACAGCAACTTTCAGCGGCATTCCAATGTCAAAACGGTCGTGCGGATGTAAAATACGGGACACGGAAATACAGTCAATCGACAAAAGCGATACCACCCCGCATCCAACATCCACAAATGCGCCGAACTGCTCCATATGCGTTACTTTTGCCGGAATAATGTCCCCGCAGGACAACTGCGTCAGATAGGCTTCCATACACTGCTTCTGTGCTTCTTTACGGGATAAGATTGCCGTATAACCGCCATCCGCATCCGCAAGCAACTGCTGCACTACAAAGCAAACGGCTTTTCCCACCCGTGTAATCACCGCAATGTCTTTCACCGGTTCTCCGATTTTGGAATACGCAATTTCATTGCGTGGGATAATTCCGTGCACCTCACCCAAGTCTACATGCAGGCTATAATCATTTTCGCAAAGCACCGCCATGGCTTCCAAAATCGTTTTGTTTGCCATCGCCTGTGCCAATCCGGCATAAGAACCGGTCAACGCCCGATTCTCCGGCGTCGTGATACGCGTTCCTTCCGGCAGATATTCCTTTTTGTCCGTCATATTTTTCCCCTCCGCATGATCTCAGAATTCTTGTTTTGCATTTCCTGTGTTGCTATAATGTATGGGAAAAGTCCGGAATTTATGCCAAAAGAAAAAAGGGAGTTTCCAAAGATACAGAATCGTATCATCGGCTTTCGCCGAGAGAAAAGGGAAACCAAGCTATATGTAAAGTGAAATTCCAAAGATTTATCCCCCGAAAAAACAGCGTTTCCGCCATTCTGGCAGAAACGCTGTTTGCTTTTTTGCTGATCCTTTTCTTTTTCGGGCTGCGTCTTTTCAGTTGCCTTTTTTCTTTTGATTTTCCGCAATATTCTTACAATGCTCCGCATAAGTTCTGGCAAAACGGGTATGTCCGTCTGCGGCGGCAACAAAGTAATAATCTTTGGTCTTTGCGGGAAATAATGCGGCGTTGATCGCGCAAAGTCCGGGGTTTGCGATCGCGCCCGGCGGAAGTCCTGCATGGTGATACGTATTATACGGACTTTGCAAAGCAAGATCATCTGCCGTCACCGGACGCAAAATTCCCTCTTTGCAATACAGGGCATAGCGCACCGTCGCGTCGCTTTCCAAGAAGGAAAAGCGCGGACTGCGCAGACGATTCCAGAATACCGCACTGACTTTTGTATATTCTTCCGCATAGCGCGCTTCCGCGGAAATCATCGAAGCAAGCGTCACAATTTCATCCGGCGTTTTGCCGAGTTTTTCACAACGATCCCGATATTTCTGCGTGAATTTGGCATCAAAATTGGCAAGCATCTTGTCAATCACAGCCTCCTCCGTTTCCCGCGTAGAAAACCAATAGGTGTCCGGATATAAATATCCTTCCAACCGATACACCCGCTCCGTCTCTTTCGGAGGCAGATAGTCATACGGAAAATCCGCGGTGTTGATGACCTCGGTATACCGTTCGGCGCTTCCGATTCCTGCCGCAGTCAGACGGTCAATCATTTGCGCAACGGTACTTCCCTCCGGAAAAGTGATCTTGACATCCACATTTCGCACAGGCGCATTCCCCCGCAGCGTAGTGGCAAGCGCCGCATAAGAATCCGCGCAGGAAAGCGTATAATTCCCCGTTTTCAAATTTCCCTCGTCGCGCGTCAGACGGCAATAAACAGAAAACAGAACCGGATACCGGATCACCCCCGCCGCTTTCAGTGCCTTTGCCGCGGCGGCAGGATCTTCTTCCGTAAGTGTAACGGTTTTTACCACCGCCTCATCGGTCACAGACAGCACGTCATTTGCGACCAACAGAAAAATTGCCGCGCAAAGCCCCGCACAAAGCGTAATCAGGAATAAGATCCACCAGCTTCGTTTGACCGTCATCTCTGTTCCTCCTGTCCTGGTGATTCGAAAATAAAAAATCCCACGCTACTTTCCTTCTTAGCATGGGAGATTTTTGTTTTTTTATTCCTGTGACATTTTGGAAAGTTACAACAGAATGCACGCAAGCACGAATACAGTGATGCAAAACCAAAACGGCAGATTGCCTGTCAATGTAAGGATTTCCCGATACAACGGGATGCCGGACGGGATGGGAACCTGCTTTTCGCCGGTTTTGTAGATCCGGAGCTGTTTTGACGCATAACCAAGCGCGAAAAACAGACACAAAAAGAACAAAAGACCAAGCAACAGATAAGTCAATATCGTCGCGGATGCCTTGCGGGAAAGCATTTGCAGGACGTTGGTACCGAGCAGACTGCCGAGATTATATGCAATGTGTAGCAGAATCGCGGAAAACAGAGAGTTTCCGAGTTGCGCCACCGTGCAAAATACCAATCCGCCAAGAAAATAGACGGAGAAAAACGCAAGATCAAAATGCATCATTGCAAAAAACAGCGCGCTCACCACCGCGGCAAGTATCGGTCTGCATCCGTGCTTACGCAGATCCCGATAAAACAGTCCGCGGAAAACCAGTTCCTCTAAAATGGCAGGCAACACGCCCATCACCAACACCGTCAGTGCCGGATGCAGGATTTTTCGCACCGATTCATCCACCAGTACCGGCTCCGTGCTGAGACTGATAAATCCCGCACGATACAGGCAAAGCTGAAGAAATGCAGAAAACGTTAAGAGCAGAAGCAACAGACACAGCCATAACCGGAAAAAAGGGCGTTTATTTCGCTTCGCGGCAAAAAGAGCAGAAAAACCAAACGACGTCGGCACAAGATCTCTGTGAAAATACAGATAGACCGCATAAGGAAAGAGATAAATCGGGATCTGTGCCAGCGCAATTGCCGCGTAAAAGTTTTCAAAACGTAAAAATACCCGCGTATCTGCCATGGAAAATCCAAACAGAAGCAGATACAATCCCAACATCGGCAAAAACAATCCGGAAAAACGATTTTTCATAGCGTTACAGCTTCAGTTTTTGCAAAATTTCCGCATGAATCTCTTGGATGGTACGCATTTGCCCTTGCGGGGCGCAGGCAATCGTTGTAAAACCAAGTTTTTGCGCCGCATACAGCGCCGCCTGATAGCTTTGCTCCATGTAGGCGGGGTTGCGTTCATGAATATCCTGTGCGCGTCCAGTCTCGGCGCTTCGCTTTGCCACAAGCGCAAGCGAAACTGCCGGCGCCAGTTCCAAATAGATCACCTGATCGGGCTTTGGCAACTGTAACTGTGAAAATTCATAGGTCCAAAGCCATGTCAGAAAAGAATCCCACTGCGCATGGGGGAGTTTGGACAACTGATGCACCGCATTTGCGGAGGTGTAACGATTCGCCAAGATCACCGTATCCGGTTGCGCATAAAAGGCACCCCAGTCCGTACGGTAACTATAATAACGATCCATGGCAAAGAAAGAGGATGCCGCATAGGCATTGGTAGCCGCCGGATCGTCTCCGAATTCGCCGCGCAGATACCGCTCGACAAGATCGCACCCCGGCGTTCCGTACATGGGAAAGGACAGCATCCGCGCACGGATTCCCCGCGCGGTGAGAGACGCATACAACAGTTTGGTCTGCGTTTCCTTTCCGGAACCGTCTAAACCGTCAATGGCAATCAGCTTTCCCATGTGTTTTCCTCTCCTCGTTCAATAATACATCCAGACATCGTCCTGAAGCAACAGTTCCTGATATTCTTCCCGCGTGATCTTGGTTTCCCGCGGTTTTTGTCCCTCTGCCGGCGCGATCATGCCTTTGCGTTCCATATATACCAAAAGTCGTTTTGCCTTTTGGAATCCGATCCGCAGATAAATTTGCAGGTTGGAGGCGGAAACCGAGCCTTCGTTTACCGCCATCTCCACTGCCTGTTTGAGCAGTCCGACTTCATCATCCGGAATTCTGCCCCGATTGTCGCCGGTCAGATCGTTCCTGTGACCGGAATCGCCCTCGCTGTCTTTATCCAACGCCGCGGCGGTACGCTCCATCGCGCTGATGACTTCATCGTCATAACTGCCCTTGCCGTTATGCGAGCAAATATACCGCACAATGGCTTCCGTTTCTTCTTCGCTGATAAATGCGCCCTGCAAACGCACCGGTTCATTGACATCCACCGGCGCATACAACATATCGCCTTTTCCGAGTAATTTTTCCGCGCCGGCAGTACCGAGAATCGTTCTGGAGTCCTGTTGTGCCGCGCAGGCAAACGCAATACGGGACGGAATGTTGGATTTTAAAAGTCCGGTAATGACATCGACAGACGGACGCTGTGTACCCAAAATTACATGGATACCGGCGGCACGCGCTTCCGCGAGCAGACGGCAGATGGAATCCTCCACCGCATCCCGTGCGACCATCATCAGAGACGCAAGCTCATCAATGACAATCACTACACGCGGCAAAAGCTCCCAATCCGGATTTTTCGCCGCCATTTGGTTATACTTGCCGATATTGCGGATCTTAGCACGTTCCAAGATGCTGTATCTGCGTGTCATTTCTCCGACTGCCCATTCCAAGGCTCCGGCGGCTTTCTTTGCATCCGTCACCACAGGAACGCGCAGATGCGGCAACCCGTCATACAGTGTAAATTCCACTTTTTTCGGATCAATTAAAATCAGGTTGACATCTTCCGGTGCGCAACGGTACAGAATACTTGCTAATATACAGTTGATGCATACGGATTTTCCCATGCCGGTAGCACCCGCAACCAACAGGTGCGGCATTTTTTCCAGATTCATAAAGACCGGTGCGCCGGCAACGTCCTCCCCCAGTGCGCAAAGAAGCGGTGCGGAAGAATTTTGGAAAGCTTCCGTTTCAATCAGCTTCCGCATATACACCACCGAACGCACTTGGTTCGGAACTTCAATTCCGATCGCACACTTCCCGACAATCGGCGCTTCAATCCGGATCTTGCCCGAAGCGGCAAGATTCATGGCAATATCATTTTCCAGATTCAGAATCTGGTTCACGCGCACGCCGCGATCCGGCACCAGCTCATACCGCGTGACCGTAGGTCCGCGGGAAACATGCGTGATCTGGGCGCTGACATGGAAGCTCTCCAGCGTTTCCATCAATGTCTGCGCCCGTTGCTGCAATTCGGCACTGATGTCCTCTGTCGGTTGTTCGGATCCGCTGCTCAAGCAGGAGATCGGCGGAAAATCATACGGTACGCGCGGCGGTGCCGGAGGCGCCTCAGAGGTAACCGGAGACATCGCATAGGACGTATCCTGCCGCGGCGGCTGTGCAAACAATGCCGCTCCGTCCAGCGGTGTGGGAACTTGCTCTGCCATGACCGTTTCCTGCGTCAAACGCACAGGTTCCTGCGGTGCAGGGGGAAAGGACGGTGTAAACGGCGGCTCGATCGGATCCTCCGGCTCTGCTTCCACTTCCTCGGTTTCCTCCATTCCGACTTTTTCAACATCGGCTTTCGGCTCTGAAACGGAATCGGTATAGGTCGGTTGCGAAGCAGACGGGGCAGTATGCTCCGGTTGATCTGTATTTTGCGCAAGAACCGGAGCGATCTCCTCCTCATCCGGTTCTTCGGCTTTTGGGGACATAGATGCCATCGGAGAGGTTACGGTGATCGGTTCGGCGGGCGTCGGCGGCTTGGGTTTGATATAATCCGGAGATTTCGGATCCAACTGCGGATTGTACCCGCCAAAGTAAAGCGCCGCCGCTTCCTGTGGATTCTGCAGATTCCGATCCTGCGCAATCGACGTAGGCGGATTCGGTTTCGGATTTGGCTTGATATACTGCGGAGATTTCGGATCCAACTGCGGATTGTATCCGCCAAAGTAAAGCGCTGCCGCTTCCTGTGGATTTTGCAGATTCCGATCCTGTGCAATCGACGTGGCGCGCGCAGATTGTCCGGTTTTATTTGCCGGATTGCCGATATACTGCGGGGATTTCGGATCCAGTTGCGGATTGTATCCGCCGAAAAACTGCGCCGCCGTTTGGGTGGCGTCCAGATTTTGCGGCGTCTGACTATCCACATAACTGCGTCGGATCACCATGGTCGTATTTTCCCGCTCCATTAAACGCTCATGAGCGCTTTTCCGCGGCGCCTGCGATTTTGTATTGTCAGAAGTGCCGAAACGGGAGGGACGGGTGACCGGCTTTTCGGTCTGCACACTTGCCTGCGGCGTCCGCTGTGCGGCAGGCGCAGGGCTTTGCGGCTTTTCCGCACCCGCGGTAGCCGGCTGACTTTCCTTGCGCGGGGGCAAGGGAATATCCGGATTAAACGGCATCACATCCGGCTGATCGCGATATCCTGTGCGGTCATACGCAGTCGGCGTGCTTTGCAGATAAGTCGGATTGGGTTGCGAAAACGCAGTCTGCCGCGGCTTTTCATACACCATTGGACTTTCTTCCTCCGGTGCGGGATGCTTTTTCCGTCCGAATGCGGCGCTCCAAAGAGCCACTGCCGCTCTGCGCGGCGTCGTTCCCAAAAGATAGGGGAAAAAGATCAGAAGCAGTGCCACACTGAGAAAGACCGTGCCGAGCTTTCCGACATTTCGCACGGCAAATCTGCCGATGACGTCCCCGACCACACCGCCGCCGCCATCCTGAAAAGCGCGGCTCTGCGTATAGATTTCCTTCACGGTGAGCGAATCCGGAAATTGTGCGGAAAACGGCAAATACAGCAAAACGGAAACAAGAATCAGGCAAAGGAGCGTGGAAATGCATTTCCACTTCATAATCCCTGCCGCGCGATCTCTGCGCCAGAATACAGCAAGATTCAGCAAAAAGAACGGAATGGCGACTGCGGCAATGCCGAAAATCCCACAGAGATTTCCCACGATCGCATCGCCCACCGGTCCTGTACGGCTTCGGAACAAGTAGCACAAGATCATAAAAATTGCCGCAAGTCCGAGTAAATAAGGCATGACTTGATTTAAAATACGCTCCGGATCACGGCGACGGGCTTTACGGGACGCCGCTGTCTGTTCGGCTTGCGCGGATTGTTCCGGCGTTTTCGACGGCGCCGAATTCTTTTTTTTCTGCAAAGGGTCTGTGCGACTTGCCATTGTGGAAAATCCTCCTTTTCTTCTGTCGTGAAAACGGGACGGCTGATCGGGGATTCCGTTTTTTCCCGATGTATAGCCGCTGTCCTGTGTGTTATACTGTTGTTAATCCGGAAAAAATCCCGGTACCTATTATCATACCAAATTTTTTTGAAAATTACAAGTCAAAACGGAGAAATATGTGCAGTTTTTTTCAAAGTGTCGCTTTTTCGCCAGCCGCCGGATTCATAAACGGGTTATTCGGCTGCGGCGGGGGAATTCTGTTGATTCTGACACTGCGCGGCAAGGGGATTTGCAATTACCGCACCGCGCCGGTCATTATGGCGATCGCGGCGGCAGTCAGTGCCGGATTTTTTCTGAAAAAAGAACCGTCCATCTGCAAAGAAGCGACGTTTTATCTGCTTCCCGCTTTCTTTGGCGGGGCGCTTGGCGCGATCTGGCTTGGGAAAATCCGGCTTTCCTTTTTGGACAAGCTGTTCGGCATTCTGACCGCGTTTGCGGGCATTCTGCTGTTTTTGCGCGCTTGACTTTGAAAAAGGAGCGGAAAATACCATGACGATTCTCACATGGGCAGTCACATTGCTCACCTGTATGCTCGGCGGCATGGGAGTAGGCGGCGGGGGACTGCTGATGCTGTGGTTTTTGTTTGTTTTGAAAATGCCGCAATTACAAGCACAGGGCATCAATCTGCTGTTATTTCCGGTATCGGTTACGGGCTCTGTCCTGTGCGGCGCAATCTATGACAAGCTCCGAAAATCCCACGCTCTGCGTCCGGATTTCCGGACGGTTTTCCGCACTGCCGGCTGGGTGGTCCTCGGTTCCATAGTCGGTACCTTTGTCGCACGGCATCTGCCGACGGTGTGGCTCCGAAAAGGCTTCGGTATTTTTTTGTGTATACTGGGAATCAGCCGGCTTTTCCCCCGAAAAAAGTCCGAGCCATCGCAAACTGCACAAAATCAGAAACCGGCAAAGAAACGGTAAAACGTGTTTTGATATTCGGCAAGCAGATTCATTTCACTTTCCAAAGCAAACGTCAGTCCCAAATAAAACGTCACCATACACAAGCCGATGCAGAGCACACATTTGGCACTGTCCCATGCGCGGTTTTGCCCATTTTCACAGAACAGCAAAAAACCAAGCAATCCGATCAAGGCAAGGGCAGGAAAGAAGTCCGCCGCATACCGCAAATGAACGCCTCCAAGGCAAAGATTTACCCACATCAAAGCTATCGCGCATCCGATTGTACAGGCGAAACATACATTCGCCGTACGTCTGCGGGTATTCCAAAGAGACGGCAGATATGCGCCCCATGTCAGCGGTAAATGGATGCTTCCCGCCGCAAGATACAGATAAATCTTGGCATGATAGTTTTTCATGGCAAGAAATTGCAGATGCACATAGGGAAATACCGCATTGATTTCCAAAGGGGCAAACAGATAGTGCCGCAGGGCATACCCGAACCACGGCAAGCGCAGATGATTCTGTCGGATGTCGGAAACGGTCAACTGATAGCGGCTACCGAATTCCAACACATTGCCAAAGCGTGCGGCATTGTAAGCCATCAACAAAGCGCCGCCGACAAGACACGGCACAAAAAACGAAGCGAACTGCTCCGTTTTTTCCCGCCATCCGGTCTGCTTGTAAAGCAGATTCCGGAAAAACAGCGGCACCGCGACCAACGCATACAAACCGAATGTCGGGCGGCTTGCTACACACAGTACGAAACATACGCCCGCGGCGGCACAAAATCCGATGCGTTTTGCGCGTGTTTTTGCGGAAAAGCCATGCAACAACAACGAAAAAAATGCGCACAGGCAGGTAATTGCACACAGAATGGGCGTATAGTAAAATGCAGAACTGCTTTGCAGAAAGAACAACAGCGACGCCGCATGCATCGCGGGAATGCCCATACAAAGCAACAACAGCGGGATTTGTATAGAAAGCTCCCGCAAAATGGTCCATAACAGCCACGTCTGTGCCAACAGCGCAAGCAATCCGAAAAAGAAACAGGCAGTGACGTCGGTTGGCAGCGCCGTTCCGCCGCTGAGAAAGTAAAACGGGAAATAAAACAAAAACACCGGCGCAATCCCAAAGTACGAATACATTTCGCCCTGATAATACGCATGATCCCAAAACGGCATCGTACTGTTACCGACGGTCCCCTCCCGCTCATTGTAATCATAGGGGTTTTCCAGCGCCGCAAATCCTTCCCGATCAAACGAAACATCCAAAGTGAGTCTGCCGTGCTTCACCGCGTCAAACATTTGCAGATAAATGCCGGAATCCAGCGTTCCTCTAGTACAGGGATAGGATACCGCAAGCGGCATTTCCTGCGCAAGGTCGGCAAATATGCCGCTCATGCAAAGAACAGACAGACCGACTGCGCAACATACGCACAGCCGGTGTCTGCGGTTCTCCCGTTGATAGACGGTTCTGCCAAAAAATACAATCGCAAGAAACAAGCCATACAGGCAGACAAACGTCAGCGCGGCATATCCGACTGCAGAAGCGGTCAAAGCGGTTTTGCGCAGAGCCTGCAACAGAATTGCCACACTCATACAAACCACACCGCCAGCCATGCAAAGTCCGATCCGGAATTTGTCCTGCTTAGTTCTGCTTGCTTTCATGATACTCCTGCTCCGTATTGACATTCCAGACAGCAGCCTTATCCGTGCCGTCTCGCAGAGCCCTGACCGCTTCCATTGCAGTCAGCATGGAGTGATCCATGTTATTGTACCGATGCTGTCCGTTGCGCCCGATCAAATACAGATTCGGGATCGCATCCAGATATTGCTTCACCGTATCAAACTGCGCATAACTGCCGAAATACGCAGGGTATGCCTTTTTCACCTTGATCCGTACCGCGTCTTTCACCGCGTCTGCGTCGATGACGCCGATTTTTGCCAGTTCTTCCGTTGCAAAGGCGATAAATGCGTCATCCGGCATTTCCCAGTACGTATCGCCCTCCGCGCAGAAATATTCCAGTCCGATCCACACGGTGTTTTGGGGATCTTTTACCATATAGGGCGACCAGTTGTTGAAAATCTGCAATCTGCCGAGCTTTACTCCCCGTTCCTGAATATAAATCCAACAATCCGGTACGATATTCCCGACGGTCTTGATCTTGGTCTGATTCTTCAGCTTCAGCCGATCCACCAACAATCCCACCGTCATATAATCCCGATACGGCAATGCTTCGGCGATCTGCCGCACATCTTGCGGCACTTCTTCCCCCATGCCGCACACAAGATCCTTGACCGGCATCGTGGAGAAAAAGGCATCTGCGGTAAAACGTTTTTCCCCATCCGGAGTGTTTGCCTGTACCGCCGTCACACGTCCGTTTTCCAGCGTAATGCCGGTAACCTCCGTATTCCGATATACTTCTCCGCCCAGCCGTATTACCTCATCGCACAGCACTTCCCAAAGCTGTCCCGGTCCTTTTTTCGGATACCAGAACTGCTCGATCAAAGAAGTCTCCACCTTGCCGTTTTTCTTGCGGAAAGGCTTTGTCAGTGCATTTGCCACGGTTTTCCGAAGCGACAGCCCTTTTACGCGCTGTGCGCCCCATTCCGCGGAAATATCCCGCGGATTCACACCCCACAGCTTCTCGGTATAGTCCTCGAAAAACATCTCGTACAGCGGTTTGCCGAAACGATTGATATAGAAGTTGGCAAGGCTATCCTCCGGACGTTTGTGGATACAGGCGCCAAGGTATCCGAACCCCGCTTTCAGCGTGCGCCCCACGCCCATATTCGCAAACGTGCGGAACTTGAGACTGATGGGATAATCAAAGAATTTTTTCAGATAGTAAATGCGGGAAACGCGGTCGCGTAAAAGCATGACTCGTTCGGTTTGCTCCGGATCCGGTCCGCCCGGCGCATAGTCTTTTTGCCTTGCAAGCAACAGATCATCCGAAGCGCCGCTTCCCTGCATGGGCATCAGCGTCTGCCACAGATCGCAAACCTCCTTGCTTTTGGAGAAAAAGCGATGCCCGCCAAGATCAATTCGATTGCCGTGATACTCCGCTGTGCGGGAAATGCCTCCGATATACGGGCTTGCTTCCAATACAATGGGATGATAGTCCGTCTCCTTCAAAAGCTGATAGGCGGCGGTCAGTCCCGCAGGACCAGCGCCAATGATAATCGCAGTTTTCTGTTCCATATTTCATCCTCTTTTCTTACGGATTCCGTGCGGTCAGCGTCATGGGGTTGGTTTCATATAACAGCAGAATATATCCGTCTCCAATCGGTTCCTTGGTTTTGGCAGGATGCGCTTCGTACCAATTTGACCATTTAAAACTCTCATACTCTGCCTCCGTGAGCAAAAGAAAGTACTGCGTAACCCCCGGCTGATCTTCATACCAACGATGCGCGGACTGATAATAATCCGTGGTCAGTCCTTGTTCTTTGGTTGCCAGCACCATGCGGACGCGCACCGTATCGTCGGAAAGCAAGGTGATTGCGTTGGCGTTCCAGAAGGTTGCGTAACCATAGGTCAATCCCTTTTCCCGCAAAGTCTCCGTGATACGATACAGCGGATGATCGGCAGGATGGTTGGAAAGCCGCAGAACACGCACGGCACTTTGCGTGCAGAACAACATCAGCACCGCCAACACACAGCACAACGCTCTGCGACAGGGCAAACTGTGCGCGATCCGGCGAAGCAGCACGGCACAAGACAAAATCGACGCACAAAGCAATGGCGTCAGCCGCCAGTTTGCGCTGGAAAGCATCCCGCATACCCATCCGAACAATACAAACACGCTCATTCCCGCGCAGGCAAGCAACAGCATCTGCTCTTTTTGGGAAAAACGGCGGTAAAACCGCAAAGCCACAAACGGTAACAGCAGTAGCAATCCCGCGCCGGCAATCTGTATGATCGCCACAATCCCTTCCACAGACGCAATTTCCGTTGCGAAAGATACCTCAATACCGAGCAGGGTAAACCAGTTTCCAGGCAAGGCGCGCAGGTTGTTCATCCATTCCGTAGGGGCTGAAAAGCGACTGTACGCATTGGCATAGCCCGCACTCTGCGCTCCGATCAGCAAAGCACGGAATCCCAGTCCCACAAGGGAGCACAGCGCGATTCCGCCGCTGATCGCAAGGAAAAGCCATTGCTTCTGCCCGGAAAACAGCGGTTCTTTGCGTAAGAACCAATTTCCCAGCCATGCACACAAAAGCGGGAAAGCACACAATGCCAGCGCCTGAATTCCATTCAATGCACAAAGCGTTAAAAAAACACCCAAAATCGCACTGAAGATCCAAAATCGCGCGGTGCGGAGCGGTTGCGGTTGCGCAAGCTGTGCAAGGAGCTTCATAGAAAGCGAAAAAGCAGTCAAAAGCATCAGTACGCCGAGACTGTAATAAATGATATGTCCGAAAAAGATCTCCCGCAGTTTGCCGCTGCAAAGCAGAACCAATAACATCAGTCCAAGCGTGCGCGCACTCTGCTCCCACGAAAAGCCGACGCTGAAACAGCACCACACCAGCGCCGCACAGAAAAGAAGCGTGAACAGTAGCATCCCGCATGCCTGACTTTTCATAGAAAGTCCGAAAATCGGCAGAAAAATCCCCATCAACAGTTGTCCGCCAAACGGCAGGAAACACGCGTACTGAAAATCGGGATCGAGCCATCTTCCGCTTTCCCGCGTAGTTTGCGCCCACAAAATCGTATCGGTGCAATCGGCATGAAATTCCACCCGTGACGGTCCGAAAATATAATATCCTGCAAGCAAAATTCCGACCAGCGCCACCGTCGCGCTCAGGGTTTTCCGCAAAAAGCTCCACCACTCGCGCCGTTGGATCGCGGCATCGGTATTTTCATTTTGCATCGTGCGTTTTCCCCGCTTTCTTCTGATTTTTACAGATAAATTCAGTATATCATAAACTCCGCGCATTGTCAAGCGAAAAAAGGGGACAAGCGCTCTTTGCATCGCTTCGTTTCAAAAGAAATCTCCCAAATTCCGAATTTCAAAAACAACCTGCCGCCGTATTTTCCGACGTCAGGTTGCCATTTTGTAAGATCCGATTCTCCGGTTCGGTCAAGTTCCGGTACGCGCGGCTTTTGCCTGCGCGATCAGTTTTTGCGCGATGCCATCCGGCACTTCTTCATAACCGGTCACCGTATAGGCAAAACGTCCGCGCCCCTGCGTCATCGCACGCAGTCCCGTCACATAATCTCCCATCTCGGCAAGCGGGACAATGGCACTCACGGTCTGGCAACCGCTACGCGTTTCATCCGCTTCAATTCCGCTGACACGTCCGCGTCGATGCGGCAGATCGCCCAATACATCCCCCACATACGCATCCGGCACGCTGACATTTAAGGAAACCACCGGCTCCAAAAGTACCGGATCCGCACGCAGTAAGCCCTCCCGATAAGCAAGCCGCGCCGCGAGCTTGAAGGAGATCTCATTGGAATCCACATCATGATAAGAACCGTCGTATAGATCCGCTGCAAGATGTACCATCGGATAGCCCGCCAATACGCCGCCTTCCGCCATGGCATCCAGAAGTCCTTTTTCCACCGCGGGGAAGAAATTTTTCGGCACGGCACCGCCGAACACGGATTCCGTAAAAGTCAGCCCCTCCGCTTCTCCCGGTGCAAAATGAATTTTAACATGCCCGTATTGCCCTGCCCCGCCGGATTGTTTCTTATGCTTTCCTTCCGCATCCACCTTCGAACGGATTGTCTCCCGATAGGCAATGCGCGGTTCGATGAGCTCTACCGCAGTGCCAAAGCGATTTTTCAGTTTAGCTGTCAGCACATCCAAATGGGTATCGCCCAAACCATACAGCAAAAGTTGTTTGGTCTGCGCATCATTTTCAAAACGAATGGTGTAGTCTTCTTCCAAAAGCCGTGCAATGCCGGCAGAAATTTTATCTTCATCTCCACGCGACAAGGGTTTCACCGCACGACAGACATACGGCGTCGGATAAGCAATCGGCAGATAGCGCAACGCATCCGATCGTGTCGTCAAGGTATCATTGGTATTGGTGACGCTGAGTTTTGCGGTCATGCCGAGATCGCCGCAGGTGAGCTCCGCCACCGGAACCTGTTTCTTCCCACGCATCAGATACAGCTTTCCGATTTTCTCCTCCGCGTCTTTGGTGGTATTGCGTAGCGTCATACCCTCGCGCACCGTACCGCTCATCACTTTGAAAAACGACATTTTCCCGACAAACGGATCGGCAACGGTTTTGAAGATAAACAACGAGGGATCCGCGCTTTCCTTTTCAATCGGAAGCTCTCCGATGGTGCCGTCCGGCAAAAGGATCCGCTCCGTTTTCCGCGCGGTCGGACGCGGGAATGAATCCGCGATCGTATCCATGAACGTCTTGATGCCCCACATTTTTGTCGCCGCCCCGCAGAATACCGGAATGATATCGCCATGAATGATCCCCTCATGAATGGCTTCCACTGCTTCTTCGTGCGTGATTTCTTCTCCGGCAAAGAATTTTTCCATCAAGGCTTCTCCGGTTTGTGCAATCGACTCCAAAAGCAGATTGTGATATTCGTCGCAAACCTCGGTGAATACGCTGGGAATCTCACTTTGCAGATACGATCCCGTCGCAGAATCAAACGTATATACCACCTGATCAATCAGATTGACAAACCCGATGACTTTATCCCCGTCAATAAGCGGAATCTGAATCGGGCAAACCGTCACGCCAAAGCGTTCGCGCAAAGCGCCAAAGGCGCGCCGGAACCGGCATTCCCCATCATCAAAACGGTTGATAAAAAAGGCTTTCGGAATGCCCGCCTTGGTCGCGGCATCCCACGCAATCTCCGTACCGACTTCTACCCCTGCTTTGCCATCCACCACAATGACCGCGGCGTCTGCAACCCGCACACACTGCGATAGCTCTCCTTCAAAATCCAGATACCCCGGTACATCCAGAATATGAAAACGGATCTCCCGCCAAGTCAAAGAGGCAAGGGACGCTGACAGAGAAAATCCGCGCCGGATCTCCTCCCCGTCATAATCGCAAACCGTGTTTCCCTCAGAAACCTTTCCCAAACGGTCGGTTTCGTTTGCGATGTAAAGCATTGCTTCGGCAAGCGACGTTTTTCCGCCGCCGCTATGCCCGAGTAAGCACAAACTGCGGATATTCTTGGTTGACACTTTTTCCATGATGGGTTCTCCTTTTCCATTTTGTATTCAAGCTATGAACGCATAACTCTATTTTTATTATAGCGGATTCCCATGGAAAATGCAAGCAAATTTCTGATGTTTTTGTACATCACATGTAAAATTATTTGAAGTTTGATTGGTTATTTTGCACAATATATGGCTATAAAAAAGCATCCGCAAATCTTTCGATCTGCGGATGCCATTGCTTTGGAGGTCGTGCATGGAGAGGGACACGACCTCCCGGGGAATCAGAATTCAAAATCCGGATAAAGTTTCTTCAGTGCTTCTTTCACTTCCGCGGTCTGTGCTTCGTAGCAAGCAAGCGCTACATCTTTGCAGCTTCTGACCATTGCGTCGGAATAGAGATAGGTGTACTCCGTTGCGCCGGCTTCGCGATATGCACAATATGCCACTGCCGTGTAAGAAATGTCATAGCCGTTTACTTCCTGAATGTCGCCATCTACGAGCATCATCGTGGAAGTCGGAATGTTGATCACCGCACCGGTGAAGCACAGCGTGTCATCATCCTGGTTGTAGATCTTATCTGCAACGATATTGAACGCGTCTTTATTCGCGATGGTCAACTTCTCATTGTCGCCAAGGAAGGAAGTCGGAACGATCAGAATACCAAAGATAAAGTCGCCGTCTTCCGCATAAGTATAGTTGCTTCCTTTGCGGACAAAATTCTGATACAACAAGGATTTGCTGAGCTGTGCTTTGAAACGCAAGCCCTGGCTACCCGTATAACGGATGGAAGCACCGATCAGTTCCAGCTCCGTTCCTGCGGTGATGTCCTTGAATGCTTCTGCGTCTTTCTGTGCGATCTTCGCCAGTGCAAGAACCGGATATTTGCCTGCCGCAACTGTCCAGGTGTTCTCAAAGTCGAAGCCATCCAGCGTATACTCTGCCACAAAGCCGCGCAACTGATCTTTGGTTACAACCTTCGCGCCGGTAGGAAGTCCAGCTGTCATCGGAACAGCAACGCCGTCCTTCAGATAAGTGGAGCCTTCTGCGACTACATATACGTTCGTTGCCGTGATATTCCCCACACCGTTGCCGGCAACCAAACCAATCGCGCCGCTCTTACCTGCTGTGATCGTCATCATAGACAGGCAGTTTTCCATGACATTTTTTCCGCCGCAACCGGAGATGAACGCGCCTGCGTGTCCGCCATAGTTTTCATGCAGTTTGATCGAGCCTTCCAACATCACATTTTTGATGGTGACGCCGTTCGACCAACCTACCACGCCGCCGGTCGGCTTTCCGCCACTTCCTGCAACCGTTCTTTCAATATCAGCCTTGATATAGATGTTTTCAATCAATGTGCCGCCCGGCATGCAGGTAATCACACCTACCCAGTCGGAAGCGCCCTTGGAAACGATCTTCGCATTGATCAAGCCGAAGTTTTTGATGACGGCTGTGCCTGTTGCGGATGCAAACAATCCGAGCATGGCATCGCCCTTACCGTCGCTTTCCATGTACAGATTGTACAGGTTGTGTCCCGCGCCATCGAAAGTACCGGCAAACTGTGCGCCGTTCGGATAGGATTTCGCGGTCGGATTGTCATTCGGGTTCAGATAAATATCATTTGCAAGTTTGATATATTTGCCGCTGAAAGTATTGCCTGCTGCGCTGTCTTTCAAGAACTTTTCAAACTGCATTGCCGTGGAGATGAGGTACGGATTTTCCGCAGTACCTGCACCGGTATAAGAAGTAAGCGCATTATAGAAGCTGTCCTTCAATACGGTCGGAACCACATAACCCTCTACCGCAACAAATGCATTGGTATCCAACAGACTCTTCTGCATATCCGCAAGAGAAACATCCGAGGTCTTGTATTCCGTTCCGGTAGAAGTATGCAATCTGCCGGCGCCGTTCTTGATGGTATAGGAATTGGTAAACAAATTCTTGTTGTTGTGCGTCCACTCAAATGCATTAATCCGGTTAGAGATCACATAAGAGTTTTCCACAGAAGAATTTCCGCCTACACCGGCAAAGAACGCGCAGTCCGCCATACCGCCCCATGTCTTAGAATCGCCGCCTTTTTCCAACAAGCCGACAAAGAACGAATTCTTGATCTTCACATTGCCACCCGTATAGCCACCGAATGCGCCGCAACGGAATTCTTCATTTCTCGGTGTACCATCGGCATTTTTCGTTGCGTTGATCTGTGTGAGTTTGGTATTGAACATCCCCACATTCTCAATGGTCGCAGCACCGCCTGCGCACAGTGCGCCGGCATATGCCTTCCGGTCATTTCCTGTTTTATCTTCCGAAATATTCCGTGTGACGGTAATTTCATAATCATAAATCAAGAAATTCTTAAGCGTAGCATTTGCCAACAGACCAAAGAAGCCATACTTATCATTATCGCCACTTGTAATAGTGCCGGAAATCCGCAAGCCTTTAATCACGTGTCCCTGACCGTCAAACGTACCGGCAAACGGTTTTAACTGATTCACACCGATCGGTTTGAAGTTTTCCACGCCGCTCATATCAATGTCCGCGGTCAGTTTTACTGTTTTTCCGCTGTAATCATTGCCGCCATTGACTGCCTCGGAGAATTTCACAAGATCCGCCGCAGTGGCGATCTCCAACAGTTCCTCCACCGGCGTTGCGGATATGCCGAAGAACAACTCTTTGATCTCCGCTTCCGTGTGTTTTGCGGTGAAAATTTTCTGAATCGGCAATGTATCTGCATAGACCGTCCAAATGTCCTCGGAACCAAACAATGCCGGCATATTGGTCTTTGCGGCTTCGCCTTTCATTTTATCCACAGTCACCGTTGCGTTCGGATAAGCGCCTGCTTTCGTTCCGCTGATACTACCGATATTCGGCGCATAAACGCCTCCCCAAGTGCTGGCACCGGCAACCCATCCGGTCAAGGCGTTGGTACCGGTCGCATAGCCGCGGGTAACTGTCACACCGCCTGCGCCGCTGATAAAGGAAGCCATGCCGCAAGTACCGTTCGCCGCGACATCGGTAATGCTACCGCCGTTTACATAGCTGAGCACCAGTCCGCCGTCGCTTTGGGCACCGGATCTCGTTACAGTACCTTTGACATAAATTTTGCTGAAGTGTCCATCTGCGCCGGCAAGTGCCGCGATATTGGTATACTTCACGTTTCCGTTCGGATCGGTGTAGCCGATCGTAGTGTCTGCGGTTGCCTTTGTCCATGCATTCAAGGTTGCGTTACCGCTGTTTGCATTTTTCATAGCAAAATATTCGGTTCCGTCGCCGATCTTGCCGCCGTCTGCACCTTTAATCTGTTTTAAGTACATTTTGCCGACGGCATAGGTCGTGCCGCCAAGGGAAACTTCCGATGCAAACGGATCGCATCCGTCCGCTTTTGCACTATACTTGCCGGTAAATTTGGTGCTTAAATCCGGATCAAGCGAAGTGCCCGAAGTCTTTGCAATCCGGATGCCGCCATCGGCGTCTTTGGAGCCGACATTCACATTGACATAGCAATCCACCAATGCGACATTGGAAATGGAAGTTTTATCCGAGGTTGCGCCAAACAGACCTGCGCAGTAGATCAAAAACGATTCCCGATGCACGCCATAATATGCGTTTACAATTTCTTTGCCGTCTGCGGTTTTTTCTCCGGTCTTGACGTAGTATGCAAAATCGCCGCTGCCGTCCACCATTTTTTGCGCTTCTGCTTCCAAAAGCGTCGGTTTCAGTGCTTCGTTGATGCACAAGCCATATACTGCATAACCGTCGCCATTGAATTTGCCTTCAAACTTCACACCGCTGTGCAAGCCGATCGGCGACCAATCTTTCGGGCTGTTCGTTTGCCAGTCGGCTTTGGTGATATCGTTGAGCCAAATATCCGCGGTGAGCTTGAGATATTGACCTTGATAACTGGTTCCGTTGTTGACGGAATTTGCAAGATACGCGAGCTGTTCTGCATTCGCGATCTGATACGGATCTGCCTCCGTACCCGAACCGCCCGCAAATGCGGTTGCCGCCGTGCCGTCCCAGATGTCAGGCGTCGTTTCGGCAAGCGCCGGCAAAGCGATGATCGGGCAAACTGCCAACACCATCAGGATCGCCAGGAGCGCGGAAAAAATACGATGTGTTTTTTTCATAGGTTTCCCTCCATTTTGAATTAACTGCGGCAGAGCGCCGCCAGTTCCTTTGCTCTAATTGTAAACTTTTTTTGTGGATTTGTCAAGTAGTCTTTGCTTGGTTTTATGCGTATTTATCGCTTTTCAGCAGTTTTCACAAATCTGATTGTGTATTTTTAACAGATAGAACAAAGAAAGCGGCTCCGTGCAGGAGCATCCCCGCCGTTTCCGCTTCATTTTTCTTTTGCTCTACGGTTCACCCTTGTGCCTGCGTATCCCGCAGGTCCAAAGCGTCCGTAGATAAAAACACCTGCGCGGTGAGGTCATTGGTCACCGGCAGCATCCGCGTCGCGCCGCATTTGCGGCAGTAGATCAGCACGCTGTCCACCATAAATTCCACCGCATAATCTCCGTCATGCGCAGGGCAATTACAGTACACTTTCTTTTCATCCGCAAGGTCGCGCACCGTAAACCGCACCAGATCTTCGATCTGTGCGTCGCGCGCGTCCGGTTCTTCACGGTACTGCGCGGCAAACGCGGAAAAGTCCGGGATCTGATGCTCCTCCATGATTTTCAAAAGCTGCTCGTCCGCCTGTTTTGCCGCCGCGATCACCGCTTCTTTCTGCCCGACAAATCCGATGGGCAGATCGGCGTATTTACAAGGGAATGCGTACAATGTTCTGCCGAGAATCATGGACAGGGGGAGCGTATAAATATGGGGCTTGGGACAAAGATAGCAAGGGAGAGAAAAGCGGATTTTGTCCCCGTTTTCCCGTTCCATGGTCAGTTCGCTTTGTCCGCAGTCACATTTGAGTTTCATCAGATCGCCGGACAGTGCAAATACGCCGACCAGGCTTAAGATATGTTTGCCGCAATGCGGGCAACGGTATGCCACAGTGATGTCTTTCAGATTCGGTATCATAAACAGTTCCTTTCGGTGAGAAATTCCGGTGAAAAATTCGGGCGTAGAATCAGAAATCAAGCTTACGCCTGCTCCTTGTGGGAGATCAGTCCCGCGGTCGGCGCAGCCGGCACGTCCAGTTTGACGGATTGCGCAGGGCGCGCGGTGCTGAATACTTCCATGGTGAACAGGGGCTCCGCTTGTGACGGCGCGCTCTTGCAGAAAATACACAGCGTCAGCTCCGTCACCGTGTCAAACGGTACCTCCCCAAACAACAGCCGCTGAAAGCGGTTGACATTGCGGGAGTCCATCACAGAATCATATTGTCTGTACAGATTGCCCGCCTGATCGCGCAGGGCAAACATAAACAGTTCCGCATGGTTATCCGGTTCGGCAACACCGTATTCTGCCGCGATGGAGCGGGTGATACTGCGGTTATAACGCACGGTGAGCTGAAACTGCTTTGCCGCAGGCAGATAGTTGACATAGCCGCAGAAAAACGCAAAGCGATTGCCGGCTTTGGTGGTGATCTCGTCCAGATCCTCCGGGATCTTCTGCGTATAAGCGCAGAAAGTAGATTTGTCGGTACAAGCCGCATAGGCGTCCAGCGTGGTTTGATTATACAGAAATGCTTTGGTCGTCCGCGTTGCGCCATCCGTGCACATCCGGAAAAACAGGATCAGATACACGCCGACGACAAGCAAAATCGCGATGATCCGCAATACACGACGCACTTTGCCGGGACGTTCTTCTTCCTCCGGGTAATAATCTTCAGCCATGGCGATTCCTCCGTTCTGGATGCCGCAAAGCGGCAGGATAGATACAGTATAGCACATTTTTTCAAAAGATTCAAGGGAATCCTATTGCAATCGGGAAAATTTTGTGTTAAAATAGCGCTGATACATAATTTTTATATAAGAATATCAAGAATATGAGGAAGGAAGCAAAATGGATTACCGTATTTCCGAAAAATTCAAACATCTGAAACCGTCCGCCATTCGGGAAATCTTCAAATCGCTTGTAGATCCGCAGATCATCGCGTTTGCCGCGGGCAATCCCGCCGCCGCATCCTTTCCGGCGCAAGCCATTGCCAAGATCTCGGCGGATATTTGGGAAAATCAAGCCACTGCCGCTCTGCAATACGGAACGACGGAAGGGTACACGCCCCTGCGGGAGCAGGTAAAGGCGCGGTTATCCTCCAAATTCGCCATTGATACGGCGGCAAATGAAACCATTCTCGTTTCCGGCGGTCAGCAAGGGCTGGAGCTTGCCTGCAAGGTTCTGTGCGATGAGCAGGACGTCGTGATCGCGGAAGAACCCAGCTTTATCGGCGCGCTCAACGCATTCCGCACCATTGGCGCACGTCTGGTGGGCGTGCCGCTGGAGGCAGACGGCATGAATCTTGCGGCTTTGGAAACCGCCTTGCGCGAAAATCCGCGCGCAAAAATGATCTACACCATTCCCACCTTTCACAATCCTGCCGGCATCACGACTTCCCTTGCCAAACGGCGCGAAATCTACGCGCTTGCCAAACGCTACCACGTCATGATCTTAGAGGACAATCCCTATGGCGAACTGCGGTTTTCCGGAGAGGAAATCCCGACGATCAAAAGCATGGATACGGACGGGATCGTGCTCTATTGCGGTTCTTTTTCCAAAGTATTCTCTGCCGGCATGCGCGTCGGATTTGTGTGCGGTCCCGCGCCGGTCATCAGTAAGATGGTCGTGGCAAAGCAAGTAGAGGATGTACACACCAATCAATTTGCACAGATGCTCTGCTCCGCATTCCTTGCACAGTATGATTTTGACGCGCACCTTGCAAAGATCAAAGATCTGTATCGCAGAAAATGTGCGCTGATGCTGTCGGAGCTTGACCGACAGATGCCAAAATGCGTATCCTTCACCCGTCCGGACGGCGGTCTGTTCGTATGGCTGACGTTGCCGGAAGCGGTTGATCTTTCGGCATTTGTGCAGGCGACGCTTGCGAAAAAAGTCGCGGTCGTGCCGGGCACGGCGTTTCTATGCGATCCGAACGGCAGTTCCCACTCGTTCCGGATCACCTATTCCACGCCGACCGAAGAACAGATTGTGCGCGGCGTAAAGATTCTTGCAGATACCGCAAAGGAAATGATGGATGCGGCAGGCATCCCCCATAAGTAATTTCTCATTTGGGCAAGAGGCACGAAAACCATGAAATCAAACACGCATGTCACCTTTCGCTACGCGTTTCGCGCGTCGCTTCCGGTATTCGCCGGCTATCTTGCGCTCGGCATGGGATTCGGCATCCTTCTGCAAAGCAAAGGCTTTGCATGGTGGTGGGCAACCTTGATGAGTCTCACCATGTTCACCGGTTCCATGCAGTATCTTGCCGTCGATCTGCTCGCGGGCGGCGCCTCTTTACTTACGGCGGCGCTGATGACCTTTATGGTCAATTTGCGCTATTTGTTTTACAGCATCATCATGTTGGAGGAATATAAAGGCATCGGCAAAGCCAAGCCTTATCTGATCTTTGCCCTCACCGACGAAACCTTTTCCTTAGTCTATCAGCCGAAGCTGCCGGATTTTATTGACCGGCGCAAATATGTCCTGTTCGTTTCCTTGCTGGATCACGCTTACTGGCTGTTCGGCAGTACCCTCGGCGCCGTCCTCGGCAGTATTTTACCGTTTGACACGACCGGCGTCGATTTTGCCATGACCGCGCTGTTCATCGTGATCTTTGTGGAGCAATGGGAAAAGCAGAAAAACCATCTCCCCGCCTGCATCGGGATTTTCGTTACCGTCATCTGCCGGCTGATTTTCGGCACTTCAAACTTTTTGATTCCGGCAATGATTGCCATGACGCTGATTCTGTTCGGATTGCATCCGTTTCTGAAAGGAGATGACGCGCATGCCTGACGCTGCACACTCCCTTGCCATCATCGGGGTGATCGTCGCCGTACAACTGGTCCTGCGGTTTCTTCCGTTTCTGATTTTCCGCCGGCACACCCCCCGCGCCATTCTGTATCTGGAAAAAGTATTGCCCTATGCCATTATGGGCATGCTGGTGGTATATTGTCTGAAAGATCTTTCTTTTACTGCGCAAACGCACGGCATTCCGGAGATCGCCGCCGTCCTTGCCGTGATTCTGCTTCACAAATGGCGGCATAACACCATGCTTTCCGTATTCGGCGGCACCGCTTTTTATATGATCTTACTGCGGATCCTCGGATAAACCCGTAAAAATCCGTTTTTTTCACAAAAATCGCATTTTTTCAAATTTTATCTTGCATCTTCCCGATGGGTGTGCTATAATAAAGAGTATTCTGAAAATTTGGTCTGAAACCGTCGGACATTCCGACGCAATTTACAAAACAGGAGCGAAAAACAGTGATTCGTACAGATTTAAGAAACATCGCCATCATCGCACACGTTGACCACGGCAAAACTACGCTCGTGGACGAAATGCTCAAGCAGGGCGGCGTTTATCACGAAAACCAAACGACCGAAGAACGCGTCATGGACAGCAATGACATTGAACGCGAACGCGGCATCACCATTCTTGCCAAAAATACTGCCGTCCATTACAAGGGTACCAAAATCAATATCATCGACACCCCCGGTCACGCCGATTTCAGCGGCGAAGTAGAACGGATTCTGAAAATGGTAAACGGCGTGCTGCTGCTTGTGGACGCAGCGGAAGGTCCGATGCCGCAAACACGATTCGTTTTGCAGAAAGCGCTGGAGCTTGGGCACCATGTCATTGTGGTCATCAACAAAATCGACCGTCCGGACGCACGGTTGGACGCGGTACAGGATGAAGTATTGGAACTGCTGATGGATCTGAACGCAACCGAGGAACAGTTGGATTCTCCGGTACTGTTCTGTTCCGGCCGTGCCGGCACGGCTTCCCGCGACCAGCACGTTGCCGGTGTGAACCTGGAGCCGCTGTTTGATACCATCGTGGATTACATTCCCGCACCGGAAGGTGATGAAAACGGGGATCTGCAATTGCTTGTCTCCTCCATCGACTACAATGAATACGTCGGACGCATCGGGATCGGACGCGTGGAACGCGGCACGATCAAGCAAAATCAGGAAGTCGCCATCTGCAACTATCACAATCCGGACGCAACGCCCGTTCGAACCAGAATCGTCTCTCTGCATCAGTTTGACGGGTTGGCGCGCGTTCCCTGTGCGCAGGCAACCGTGGGCGACATCGTTTGCTTCTCTGGCGCGGAAAACATCACCATCGGAGACACCATCACCGCTCCCTTAAACCCTGTCCCGCTCCCGTTTGTCAAGATCAGCGAACCGACCATTGAAATGATCTTCTCCGTCAACGACAGTCCGTTTGCCGGAAAAGAAGGAAAATATGTGACTTCCCGGCAGTTGCGTGCGCGGCTGTATAAAGAGTTGCTCAAAGACGTATCCTTGCGGGTGAGCGACGGCGACACCGCCGACGCGTTCCGCGTTGCCGGACGCGGCGAAATGCATTTGTCGATCTTAATTGAAAATATGCGCCGCGAGGGCTATGAGCTTTGCGCTTCCGCACCGCGTGTGCTGTTTAAGGAAATCGACGGCGTGAAGTGTGAACCGATCGAACACGTTACCATTGACGTACCGGAAGCCTACGTCGGAGCAGTCATTGAAAAATTGGGCGCGCGCAAAGCCGAGCTTTTGGAAATGCATGCGCACGGCAGCCGTTCCCGCCTGGAATACAAGATTCCGGCACGCAGTTTATTCGGCTACCGCAGTGAATTCATGACGGACACGCGCGGCGAAGGCATTTTGAATTCCGTATTCGACGGGTATGAACCGTTCCGCGGAGAGATCATCACCCGATTCACCGGTTCCCTGATCGCTTCCGAGCAAGGAACTGCGACCTCCTACGGTTTGTTTAACGCACAGGATCGCGGCGCGATGTTTATCGGAGTGCAAACGCCGGTTTATGAAGGAATGATTGTAGGCGAATGCCCGAAGCGGGAAGATATTGCAGTCAACGTCTGCAAGGAAAAGCATCTGACCGCCGTCCGTTCCAAGGGCGCGGATGAAGCTCTGATTTTGACGCCGCCGAAGAAAATGGGCTTGGAGCAAGCCATCGAATTCATCGCAGTGGACGAGCTGATTGAAGTTACACCGAAAAGCATCCGTCTGCGCAAGCGGATCTTATCCAAGGAACAACGTATGAAAATGGAAAGCCGTTTGAAAAAACAGCAGTCTTAACCATATCACAGGGGAAGCCGGTTTTTCGTCGCTTCCCCTTCTCTGTCCGTATGCGGACAAAGAGGAAAGGAGATTCTCATGGCAAATTACCGTCAGAACCGGATCAACGACCAAATGGCAAAAGAACTTGCCGATATTTTACGCACCGTTAAGGATTACCGTGTGGCAAATACCTTTGTCAGCATCACAGCAGTCGATTGTACCAAAGATCTGAAATACGCCAAAATCTATTTTTCCGCCATCGGCGGAAACGCCGATCCCAAAGAAGTGCGCCGCGGGCTGATGTCCGCCGCAGGCTATATCCGTACCGCGCTTGCCCAGCGGCTGAATCTGCGCATTACGCCGGAGCTTACTTTCTTATATGACGAATCCGTCACACACGGTGCAAAAATCGCGCAACTTCTGCATGAGGTGGAGGCGGAGCTTCCGAAAGAGCCGGCGGGAAACGAAGAAGCCCCGTCTGCGGAGGAGGATCCATCGTGAACGCAACTCTGACGCTTCCCGAAATTGCCGCGCGGCTCTGTGCCGCAAAGTGCATCCTGCTCCTTACCCACAGCCGTCCGGACGGCGACACCATAGGCAGTGCCTATGCGCTTGCCTTTGCGTTGCAACAGAAAAACCCGCACACGCGGGTATTTGTGGTAAACGATGATCTTTTGCCGGTACGGTTGGATTTTTTGCGAAAGAATCTGCCGCTGTACACGACCGCGCAGACCGCCGACTTGCAACCGGATCTGATCGTATCCGTCGATGTCGCGGAGGAACAGTTGCTCAGTCGGGATATGCAAGCCGCTTTTGGCGGAAAAATTGATCTGAAGATCGATCATCACGCCATGGGCGCCGATTTTGCAAAAAATTATTATGTAGAGGAAACTGCCGCCGCCTGCGGCGAGATCCTGTATGACATCATCCACGCACTCGATGCGCAGAATCCCGCAAGCGCAAGCGCGCTCTATGCCGCTATTTCTTCCGATACCGGCGGATTCCGCTATCGCAACACCACCCCGCGCACGCACCGCATTGCCGCCGCTTTAATGGAACAGGGCGCGGACTTTGCTACCATTGACCATCTGCTGTTTGAAAGCCGCACGCGCGGAGAAATTGCCGCCATCACCTGTGTTTATCAGAATCTGCAATTTTATCAAAACGGAGAAATCGCATTTTCCACGTTGGATAACGTGCAGAAAACCGCGCATCAGATTTCCGAAGCGGACTGTGGCGCAGCAAACTCCATTCTGCGTGAGATTGCGGGCGTCCGGCTCGGCGTGTTGGTCAAGCAATCCGCAAAGCATCCGGAGGAATTTAAGATCTCCATGCGCAGTGGCGCCGGCGTTGCCGCAAATCAATTATGTGCTTGCTTCGGCGGCGGCGGGCATGCCGGCGCGGCGGGTGGTTCTTTCACCGCCGCTTCCATGGAGGAAGCCGCACAGTACATTCTGAAAACGGTATTACAGGAGTATCCGAATGCCTGCCATCTGTGATGATTTTTGCGTCGGTGGGGTATTGATTGTCGATAAGCCCGCCGGCATGACCTCCCATGACGTAGTGGGGCGTATGCGCCGCCTGTTCCACACCCGTCAGGTGGGGCATACCGGAACATTGGATCCGCTTGCAACGGGCGTGCTTCCGGTACTGATCGGACGTGCGGTCAAAGCATCCGAGTATGTCATGGCAGAACAGAAACGGTATTTTGCGGGAATCCGGTTCGGATTTACCACCGACACCGAAGATATTACCGGAACGGTACAGACAAGAACTGACCGGATTCCCTCCCGTGCGGAGATAGAAGCCATCCTGCCGCAATTCACCGGAAAGATCGCGCAGATTCCGCCCATGTACAGCGCCCTTAAAATCGGCGGGCAAAAGCTGGTCGATCTTGCGCGACAGGGAATCTCGGTCGAGCGAAACGCCCGGCAGATTCAGATTGAACGGATCACCCTTTGTGACAGTCCGGATCCGACAAACGATTTTTGTCTGGATGTCATCTGCTCCAAAGGGACCTATATCCGCACCCTCTGTGCGGATATAGGCGCCGCGCTCGGATGCGGGGCGGTGATGTCTGCGCTCCGTCGCACTGCAAGCGGACAGTTTACCGAAGCGCAGGCAATCACGCCGGACGCGCTGGAAGAAATGGACGAAGCGGCGCGCAAAACACGGTTGCAACCGGTAGAATCTTTATTTGCCGATCTTCCCAAAGTCGTTCTTCCGCCGTTTTTCGCGCGGCTTGGACACTGCGGCGCGTTGCTCTATCAGGCAAAGCTCCGCACTGCTTATCCCTGCGGCACGCGGGTAAGGCTGGCAGACGCAGAAGGCTTTTTCGCGCTGGGCGAAGCGGTGGAGGACGCACAAGGCGCCGCTATCAAGCCCATCAAGCAATTTGTCCTGTAAGCCGATATTCCGGATTGCAAAAAAAGCACACCGCACTTTGGAAAAGCGCGGTGTGCTTTTTTATCAGCGTTTGGTGTGAGAACTCAGTGCGTCTGCATGAGGATCCGGCGCAAGGTGGATTCCACCGCCTCTGCCATATACTTAAAACCGAGATCATTGGGATGGCATCCATCCACCGTACAGCTGTCCGCGTCCGGTCCTTCAAAGAGCATCTGTCCGTCTAAGTAGTATACGTTCCGATCCCCTTCGCTATACGCCTGATAAAACGTATGATAGACCACATTCCGACGATGGATGCAATCCGAATTGTAATAGAAATCCGGACGGGACATCATGATATACGGCAAATCCGGATTTTTGGCGCGCACCGTGCGGTAGAGTTTTTCGTGCGTCTTGGCAAGGTACTCCGCATCCGGCGCATTGTGGTCATAATCGCTGACAAACACCGACATCGGCAACTCTGACATATAGGCACAGATCGCATCCTCGCCTTTGGCGTTGCCGGAAAAGCCGAGGCTGAGATAGTCCAGATTCATCCGGTGCGCAATCCGGTTCTGATAATAAAGTCCCGGACGGGAAGAACAAGCGCCCTGCGTAATGGAGGAGCCATAGAAAACGATTGGTTTTTCTTTCCGGTACGGCATCCCCGCGCCGACCACCGCATCCTTTTGCAAACCGATATACAACGCGGAAACTGCACTGTAAGACGGAAAATCAATCGTAAAATACCGCAATTTCCGATCCGGAAAACAAATCTTGGATTCATAACCGTCTTTCATATCATAGTCCGGTTTGAAATTCCCACGGAACCACGACGCACCGGCAGGAGAATCCTCATACAGGTCGAATCCAGCCGCGCCGGTGAGCGGCATATGCGGCGCGCGGTAAATGTACGGCATAACGCTCTTGATCGCCACATACTTGGAATCGGTGGAAAAGCGGACGCGCCCGCCGGAGCAATGCAAAGAAAGCCCCGCTACGTCCGGACTGACAGCGTTACGCACCGCATCCGGCAGCCGTTTGAAGGTCGGCTCGGTTTTCGGATGATAAAAACCATAGAGCGTAAACGGATCGTTTCGCACATCGTAAAAGGCGACGTCGGGTTCGCCGATGTGATGGTCGATGTCAAAATTTTTGTCATGAAATGCCGCGGATTCTGCCATAATCGTTTCCCCTTTTCTTTTGCACAAATTTATTCGCAAAGTAATTGATTGATTTCATCCCGAAGCGTCAGAAGAAATCGTGCGTCATGCGGATATTCCGTGAAAGTGAACGTTCCGCCCGCACGGCGCAAAATGAGTTCCTTCACAAATGCCGCGCCTTTCTTCTCTGCCAGAAGTTGCAATGCGCGCAAATCCTGCAAGCCCTCATAAAACACCTTAAGACGCAGAGATACCAGCACCTCGTCTTTTCCGGGATACACGACAAACGCATCGCCGGAAGGGAAGCCGCCTCCCGCATGTGTTTCCACAAACGGATCCAGCGCCCGTTTGGAATACTGGGTATAATAAAAATTATACCCCCAGTGTAAAAATCCCGCAATATCGTAATAAAACAACTGCCATCCCAAGATGCGGTTCCGCGCGGACGGCATTGCAAGAAAGCGGTTAGCACAGCCGACATGCTGTCCGCAACAGTAATACGCCCACAGATCCGGCACCTGATGCGCAAGATAGGCGTCGATGGCATTGGTCGCCACCACCGGATGCTCGGTCGCTCCCTGCTCGTAGAATTCATAACGGGAAAGCGCGTCCATGATGGAAAATCCCTCGACCAACGGTGCAACAAACTCTTTGAGTTTCTTATACTGTGCCAGATCTTCATCACTGTGCGGTTCATCCGAGATATGGAATACAAAATCCTGCGGTTTTCCGCATGCTTGCAGTTCCCGACACAGTGCGGGCAACATTTGTGCAAGAAAATCCAAATAGGCGCCGTCTGCCGGTGTATCCCATCCGAAAAGATGATTTCCGTCAGTGTCCACCACCTTAGGCGCGGCTTTTGCGCCCCATTGCGTAAACAAATGGGAAATTTCAAACTGCCGGATTCCGCAATCTCTTGCCATCCGTAAAAACCGGTGCAACCGATCAAAGCCAAAGGTATAGCCGGTTTCGGTTTTGGTCACATCTATCAGCTGTACGGTGGGGCGCTCTGCGCCGACCGCCGTATCCAAAGCGGGCGTGAGCACCGGCGTGAGCACCATGGTCTGTCCATGCTCTACCGCCACGCGCAAAAAGCGTTCCATCCATGTCCAATGCGCTTCCGAAAAGACCGGGATCTGATAATAGGAAGCGATACAATCCGCATGGAACCACTGCGTCACTTTCAAAGTCTGCGCGGGAAGCGTAAATGGACACACCGTCAAAGTAAACGACACCACACTACTTGCCGTATCCGCCGCATTTGCCGCAGATAGTGCCACCGTAATCGGATAGGTGCCAGCTTTTGCCTCCGCAGAAATTTTCATCTGCACCCAGATGGCATAGGTTTGGTTCGCTTCTACCGCATGCGCGTCCCGCATCGGCACCAACACATCCGGTACGGATCCCGGCGTATAGAACAGATAATTATCATCCCGGCAGAGCGGATCCGGATAGCAGGGCATATCTGCCGGAACACTTTCCACCGTAAACAGGCTCCCCGCAAGAGAGGGCGGCGTTTGCAGTTGTGCCGTCACATTTGCAGGGGTATCCGTGCGATAAACCACCTGAAAAGACACCGCTTCCCCGCGCAAAGCGCGCATCTGCGGGTAAGCCGGTGCGGTGCAGACGCGATCGGCAAATACTTTTTCCAAAGAGGAAACCGGATAAGCCGTAAGATGCATGAAAAATCCTCCTTTTTCCGGAATGCGTCAGAACCATTCCGAACCCGTTTTTTGATTGTGTATGTGGAAACGCAAGTCAAGCTTTGCGGCAAAGCCGCCGGCAGACGGCACAAAATACCCGTCGCCAGAAAAAAACAAATTTACGCAGAAGCCTGCGATTGCCCCAAAAGAGCATATACAACCGATAGCCGCATGCCGTGGCAGAGACATACTTCTCTTTTCGGAAAAAGCCGGTCAACACTCCCAGCACCTGCGAATAGCGGACCATTTCATGTCCGGCCTGCGCGTCTCCCGTGCAATCGCATCCCTCGGAGGTCACCCGCATCACCCGATGCAATACCAACACGCCGTCCGCGCGGCGATATAAAAGGACATCTCCGCGCCGTGCGCGTCCGGAAAACCGCGTAATGACGATCCGATCCCTGCCTTCTTTGAGCAGAGGTAACATACTGCGTCCGGTCGGCGCTCCCGTCCAAATGCCGCAGGTGTCCAGTGCAGTCTGCACCGAAAGTTCGTTCACGAAAGCTCCTCGCAGAGTAGGTCTTCCTTCCGGATCCCCTCCAAAAACGCCGCAATATCCGCTTTCGCCTGTGCTTCCTCCACCTCATACTCCGCCAGCACATCTGCAAGCAGTGCTTCCTCGGTCGTACCGCGTTCCAAGCGCTCCCACAAGAATGCGCCGAGCGCATTCAACCGGATCATACCGGAAAAACGCTCCGCCGCTTCGCCGACCGGCATCACGACATCCTGTCCCGCAACATTACGCAATAAAAATCCTTCTTTTATCCGAATCATCTGAAACCTCCGTACATTTTTCCTTTCTACGGTCAGTATAGCATAAAACGCCCGTTTACGCAAGTGTTTTCTTTTATACTTTCCGGCTTTTCTTTTATATTTTCCGGTTGCAATTACAAAAGAAGCCGATCGCACTTCCTGCGATCGGCTTCTTCGATCCAAAAACAATTTTCAGAGTTTGAAAAACTTTGCATCAGGCTTCCGTGTGATCGTCTGCGGACGAATCTTCCTTGGTCACATCGCGAAACGATACGTTGCCTCCATCCTGCGCAACCAGATCCAGATAGAAATTGGTCTGTGCCGCGCTCATATAAGCGGCTACCCACAAAGTCCCGACGCCAAAGCACAGGGAACCGACGATCATCCAACCGAGAAATGACAGATGCAGGCAGAACAATCTCATTTTATTCCCGTTCATCAAACGACGGCTCTCATCCATGCATTTCTGCCAGTCCCAATCCGGATGATCTGCCATCAGATAGTAAGACATGGAATACGCATACGCCTTGACGATTCCGGGGATGACAAACAACAAGGACCACAGAAAGATAAATATCCCTTGCAATAATCCCAAGAGCAACGCATTGCCGTGATCGCGTTTTGCCATAAACAGATCTGCGACATCAATGGTATCGGTCTGTTTTCTTGCCCGCTTCAAAAATATCGTCGCCGCGCCGACAGAAAGCCATCCGGCGACAAGAAATGCGCCGACAGCAAACGCCGAACTGCAAAGAGAAACCAATATCCCCGTAATCAGGCACACAAGCAACGCATATAACCAGTTGGTGCTGAAAATAGAGCCATCCAGATTTTCCCTTGCCATTGTACGATATTCACTTGCAGTTTTCATAAGACAAAGCCTCCTGAAAAATAAATTTACAGCCCCAAAAGCCTGTATGCAGTATAGCACATTTTATGCGGAAAGTCAAGAAAAATCCCTGTAAAATCCCGAAAAAGATACAAAATCGCGATCGTATCTTTCCTCATTTTCCCATGCAGAAGTCTTTCCTTTGCTTCGCACGAGAAAAGCCCGTTGTTTCAAGGTTTTTACTGTTTTTTGAAAAAAGTCTGAATTTTTTTTTGAAAAACCCCTTTACAAATCGGAAATTGTGTGCTATAATACCTCACGACATGGAATCTTTAATCCGGTACCGTGATGCCGGCAAGAATCTGTAATAAGGGAGCAGAATGCTGTCGCGCAACGCGCGGAGATTTTGCGATACAGAAGTACGATCTTGCCGAGAGGCAAGATTTTTTTATGCGCATTTTGCGCAAAGGAGGATCCATGCAGGAAAAATCCATCATTTTAGACGATGCTGCCATGCGGCGTGCGCTGATGCGCATTACGCACGAAATCATCGAACGCAACAAAGGCTGTGAAAACATCTGTCTGTGCGGCATTCTGCGACGCGGAGTTCCGCTTGCAAAGATGTTGCAGGACAATCTCAAAGCCGTGGAGGGCACAGAGGTTCCCTGCGGGACTCTGGATATCACATTCTACCGTGACGATCTCAGCACCAAAGCCGAAATGCCGGTCGTAACCGAGCATCCGCTTCCGTTTTCCGTAAACGGAAAGAAAGTAATCCTGGTAGACGATGTTTTATACACCGGCCGCACGGCACGCGCCGCCATTGAAGCCATTTTCAAATTGGGACGTCCCAGTTCCATCCAGCTTGCGGTCTTAGTGGACCGCGGTCACAGGGAGCTGCCGATCCGCGCGGATTATGTGGGAAAGAACGTTCCCACCGCGCAAACCGAACAGATCGCGGTACACATTCCGCCCATCGACACGCAAATGAACGTCGTCCTGTGCGATCTGTAAAACGCACCGTTCCCTCTTTCTTCTGCTTATAAGCGGGAAACCGCCTGTAAAATATTTCATATTTTTTGGAGGAGTATTATGACACTCACTTACAACGTCAAAGACAAGCCGCCATTCGGACGCGTCCTCGTATTCGCGCTTCAGCAGCTGCTCGCGATCCTCGCCGCTACCATCGCGGTTCCCGCGATTACCGGACACGGCATGTCCGCTTCCGCGGCACTGTTCGGCGCAGGTGTAGGTACCTTGGTCTACCAACTGTTCACCAAATTCAGAAGCCCCGTATTCTTAGGTTCCTCTTTCGCGTTCCTCGGCTCTATGAGTGCTGCTTTTGCAGGCAGTGTGTCCATGTCCCTCGGCTATCTCGGACTCATCATCGGCGCGGCTTTCGCCGGATTGGTGTATGTACTCCTCGCGATTATCGTCAAATTCGCCGGTGTCAAATGGATCAATAAACTGATGCCGGCTGTGGTTATCGGTCCGACCGTCGCCATCATCGGTCTTTCCCTTGCGGGCAACGCCATCGGCGATCTGATGAAGGGCAACGTCACGCATGAAGTCGTTGTCAAAACCGCCGGCGATTATGCGCTCGTCATGGAAGATTGGCATATTGAGAACGTCCAGAATGCAAACGTTCTGCTCTGCTTCCTCTGCGGAATCATCACCCTTGCCGTCACCATGCTCTGCTCGGTCTACGGAAAGAAAATGCTGAAAATGATCCCGTTCATCATCGGCATTCTCGCAGGCTATCTTGTCGCAACGGTATTTACGGTCATCGGCAATGTCACAAACACGATGGCACTTCAGATCATCGACTTCTCCAAGTTCCAGAACATGCAGTGGTATCCGGATTTCACTTTCTTAGAAGCCTTCAAGGGCGGTTACACCTACGGAGACTTAGGAAGCTTCGGTACTTACCTCGGCACCATCGCGGTCGCCTATATTCCGGTTGCCTTCGTAGTCTTTGCAGAACATATCGCCGATCACAAAAACCTCTCCTCCATCATCGGACAAGACCTGCTTGAAAATCCCGGCTTGTCCCGCACCCTGCTCGGCGACGGCGTAGGTTCCATGGTAGGCGCTTTCTTCGGCGGTTGCCCGAACACCACCTATGGTGAATCGGTCGGATGCGTCGCAATCAGCGGAAACGCTTCCGTAGTCACCATCACCGCAACTGCCTTCCTTGCAATCGCAGCTTCCTTCCTCGCACCTTTCGTCACCTTCCTCTCCACCATTCCGAGCTGCGTCATGGGCGGTGTGTGCATCGCGCTCTACGGCTTCATCGCAGTCTCCGGCTTGAAGATGATCCAAACGGTTGACCTTGGCGAAAACCGCAACCTGTTCGTCGTATCTGCCATCCTGATTGCGGGCGTCGGCGGTCTGGTCCTGACTTTCGGAAAAATCACCATCACCTCTGTGGCATGCGCACTGATCCTCGGTATCCTCACCAATCTCATGCTTGCCAACCGCAAGTGCGCGAAATGTGAAACGAAAACAGAAGAAAAAGAGGAAGTTGCTATCGGCAACGATACGCAAAACTGAATCTGACAAATTTACACAAAAATTTTGAAACAAGAAAACTTCCCCTGCCGCTCCATTCATGCGGCAGGGGAAGTTTCTCTATCAAAAGGATCAAGCCGTTTTTTCTGTCTGATTCTGATCCTTTCCGGTTTCCACCGTGGCAAGCTCCGGCAGATAATCACCGGGATCCACCCGCACGCCGTTCTTTGCCATTTCAAAATGCAGGTGCGGTTCCTCCGCAAGTTCCATCTTTGCCGTTTCGCCCACTGCGCCGATCACATCGCCCGCTTTCACTTTTCTGCCTTCCACGATCTCATCCGGCAAGGTATTGCTCAGGTTCTGATAAATCGCTGACAGACCGTCTCCGAGATCCAGTTCGATGCAGCACCCCATAAACGGATCCAGATAAATATGCTTCACCGTCGCGTCACCGATCGCAACCACCTGACTGCCAAGTGCCGCGGCAATGTCTACACCGGAATGGATCCGATAATCGTTCATTGTCATGGAAAATACCAATACCGAATCGTCATATCCTTTGCTGACGCTTCCCGCAAGCGGTTTCTGATAGTTTGGCTTTTCCGGCTCCTCATTTCCACCCGGTTCGTCTGTCTTTCCGGGGTTCTCTTTGTCACCCTGCTTCTGACTCTCGTCCGGCTTATCCGGCGTATTCGGACGTTCGCTCTGATTGGGCGTTTTGGTCACGGTGGGATCGGTCACAACAATGTTCGGTTGCTTGGCTCTGCGCGCCGCGCCGGCAACCGCCACGGCTACCGCCACACTGACAATCACCAATACCATCACTGCCATGAGTATATAGACTGTTTTTCCATTGACTTTGGGCTTTTGTTCGTACTTCATATGCATTCCATCCTTTTCGCTGTGATTTTCCGCAATCGCGGTTTGATGCTCCTATTGTTTCCAAGCTGTCCACGATTATTCAGATTTCACAAAAAAAGAATCTTTCGACTAAAAAAAAGCATCGTCCGTTGGCAAACGCAACTGCGTTTGTACGGACGATGCCAAGTAATATTATACTGGAAAACTTTCGGTATGAAGCGACAAACCTGTGCATATCATGTAAAACAACAAACTCTGCAAAGCAGGGTAGCAAACCCGTTTGCAGAGTCAGTGTATTTTTTGAACTCAGGTGTTCTTCAACAATTTGAGGCACTCGGAGCAAATCAGCTTGCCCTTGAAAAACGTAATTCCGTCGCTGTTGTCACAGAAAATGCAAGACGGCTGATACTTCTTCAGAATGATGCGATCTTCATCCACGAAGATCTCCAAAGAATCTCTGCTTTGAATTCCCATAGTATTGCGAATTTCGATCGGAAGAACGATTCTTCCCAGTTCGTCGATCTTACGAACCATGCCGGTTGATTTCATTGTGTTATCCTCCTGCTTTTGGCTATCATTCCTGTACTTTCCGAAATCCATCCGACTGCGCCAACTCTGCAATGGGAGCGACAGCAAGCACGCAAATACGGCAAATTATGCAAAAGTACATATTACATATAAAAGTATATCATATTTTTTCGCGAAAGTCAATAGGTTTTGACTGTTTTTGTCGTATTTTTTTGTAACTTTTTTGGGGTTCCCGAAAATTAGTTTGTCGTTTTTCATGGAACTGTACAGTTTTTAAGCTTATTTATAATAAAATTTATTACTTTTCACGAATACTCTGAGAGGTGTCTGGAATGATCGGAAAAATTTTTGCAACACTTTGCCTGCTCTCGACCATTTTCGCCATGGCAACGCACCGGATGGCAGAGGTTTCCTATGCCGTGCTTGCCGGCGCTACCCAAGCCGTCACCGTGTCCATTGGTCTATTGGGTGCGCTCTGCTTCTGGAACGGGATCCTGCAATTGCTACATGCCTTAGGTTGGGTGGATCGGCTGTCCCGCCTGGCGGCGCCAATTTTGCGGCGGCTTTTTCCAAACACTTTTGCACAGGGTGCCGGCTCCGCGGAAATCACCGCATGTCTGTGTGCCAATCTGCTCGGACTCGGAAACGCGGCAACGCCGCTCGCCATTGCCGCCATGGAGCAAATGCAACAGCAAAACCCGACGCCGGATACGGTAACGGAGGATATGCTCACGTTCACGGTACTCGGCACAGCGCCGTTCGGACTGTTTCCCACCACTGTGCTGGCACTGCGCAGTGCCGCGGGATCGGCAGAGCCGTTTGCGGTGCTTATCCCGATCTGGCTCTGCTCCGCCTGCACCACTTGTGTGGCAATCCTATGCGCCAAAATCCCGTTTTGGGTGCGAAAGAAGTGCGTCAGACGATCGCGTAAGACAAATACCCGCATTCTGCGACAGGAGCCTTTATGATTCAGCAAATCACCGCTTATCTTGTTCCGCTTCTTCTCTGCGGGATTTCCCTCTGCATCCTATGCCGCAAACAAGATCTGTTTTCTTCTTATCTTTGCGGCGCAAAAGATGGAATGCGCACCTGCGCGCATCTTTTGCCGTCTCTGTGTGCACTGACAGTCGGTATCTCCATGCTTCGTGCAAGTGGGGCATGCGATGCGATTGCCGCCCTGCTTGCACCGCTCTGTGAAAAAATCGGCATCCCGACGGAGATCCTGCCTTTGCTTGCCGTTCGTCCGTTCTCCGGCGGTGCCTCTACCGCGCTTGCACAGGAATTGTTCACCACCTTCGGTGCGGACAGCTTTCCTGCGCGGTGCGCCGCGGTTTTGATGGGTTCCTCCGACACTGTGTTCTATGTCGTCGCGGTTTATTTTGGGGCGGTGGGGATCCAGCACGGCAAACACACGCTCGCCGCCGCTTTGGTAACCATGCTTTGCGCGGCGCTTTTTGCCTGTGCCATCACCCGCGTTTGCTTTTGAAAATCTACCTACAAAGGCGGAAAAGGACTTGTATTTTCCAAAAAATTGTGCTATACTGAACAGAGATCAGGATTTTTTGGAATCATCCTTCCCTTTGCGCTTGGATTTTGGTTGGAAAAATACAGGAAGAATGGTGCCGCAAACGATCAAAACGGCAATCACTCCGACGAACACCAAAACCGGAAGCTGATAACGTCCTGCCGCCTCCGTCTGCGGCTGTGCAGACAAAAACATAGCTGGCAAGCGAAGCATCCGGAACCGGGCACCCCACTGTTCTAAAAAAAATGGCAACATACGCGATTTCCTCTATTTCCTGTTTCTTCTTTTTCAGTATATCATAAAATTATGAACATTTCCTTATCAATCGGAAAAACGATTGTTTTTTCGACTAAAAAAACGGAGTCATCATGGAACTGCAAACCAAACGATTTTCAAAAAATGACGCGGGGTTTCGTTGTGCCAACTGCGGATTGGACGTCAAACCGCTCGGCTATTCTTCCCGCAATCACTGCCCCAAATGCCTGTGTTCTCTGCATGTAGACGTTCTGCCGGGAGATCGCGCTTCTGACTGCGGCGGAATTTTAGATCCCATCACCGTGGAGACTGATCCGCGCAAGGGCTATATTATCGTCCACAAATGCCGCAAATGCGGGGCGATCCGCCGCAACCGCGCCGCGCACAATGCAAAGGAACAACCGGACGATCTTTCTTTGCTCATCCGCTTGAGTGCGCAGGGGAAGCCGTTTTGAATACGCCGTTTTCTGTTGCGGCACAGCCGCGGGAACTATGCTGCGCGTTCAGTGGGCACCGCGATCTTTCCGAGGCGGCGCTACGCGCTTTACAGCCTCGGATGGAGCAAGTGGTTACTGCCAGCATTGCAAAGGGTTACCGCCATTTTCTTGCGGGCGGCGCGATGGGATTTGATATGCTTGCCGCCATCACTGTTCTGAATTTACAGTTTTCGTTTCCGTACATCACACTCAGTATGATCCTGCCGTGTCCGGCACACGACGGAAAGTGGAATTTTGCAAAACGCGGGCAGCTGCAAACCATCTGCAAGCGTGCAAATGAAATACTATACACCGCAGAACATTATCATCGCGGATGCATGATGATCCGCAACCGGTATCTCATTGACCACAGCGCAGCGCTCATCTGCTATTGTACAAGGGAAAGCGGCGGCACAGCCGCCACCCTGCAAATGGCGCAAAAAGCCATGCTGACCATCCAAAATCTTGCAGATTCTCACACACAGGATCTATGACCACTATGAAAAGATAACATGCGCACACATTCCCGATGGGAATGTGTGCGCATGTTGCATTTCTACATTGCCTGTCCGGTGAAGAAATTACAGCAGAACTTCATGTCCCGTCTCTGCGGACTTGTAGATCGCATCCAAAATCTTCATAATTACAACGCCATCCTCGGCAGGGTTTCTGCAAGGTTTGCCGGTTTTGACGCAATCCACAAAGTGCGCGATCTCTTTTGCAAACCAGTCGCCAAAGGAATCTTCCTGCAATTCCGCAAATTTTACATCCACCAGCTGTCCGTCCATTTCCGAATACATCTTCAGAGGATCGGTGCGGCATCCGCTCTTGGTACCGAACAACTCAATTTTGGTTTCCGTTTCGGTATTCAGGGCAAAAGAAGCCTCCAGACAAACCGTCGCACCGTTGTCATAACGGATCACTGCATGTGCGAAATCTTCCACATCTTCAATCTCACCCGGCACAGAATCTGCGGCATGGTAGCCACGGCTGTGCCACTGCGCGGAACGATCCAGCTTTTTATAGGTCACCGCATACACGGAAACCGGATTCGGATTGCCCATCAGATAACGGGTTTCATCCAGCACATGAACGCCGATGTCGATGACCGGTCCGCCGCCGGAACGGCTCTTATCCGCAAACCATCCGCCGGGGCATCCGTTGCGGCGCAAGTAGGTTGCTTTTGCATAGTACAATTCACCGAACATGCCGTCATCTACAAATTTCTTCAGCATTTCCGTTTCGTTGATGAACCGGCGCACAAAACCGACCATCAGCAGTTTTCCCTGCTTCTTTGCCTCAGCGCACATTTCTTCCGCCTGCTGTGCGTTCATGGCAAGCGGTTTTTCACACATAACGTGTTTGCCGGCTTTCAGTGCCGCCATCGTGCAGGCATAGTGATTGCAGTTCCAAACGCAAACCGACACCGCGTCGATCTCCGGCAATGCCACCATATCCTCTACTTTTGTAAAGCACCGCTCCGCAGGAATGCCATACTGCTTTGCCGCAGCCTGTAAACGATCTGCGTTGATGTCGCAGAATGCATAAATTTCCGCATCTGCACACTTCTGATAAGCGCCAAGATGAGAACGTGCAATATTTCCCAGCCCGATGATACCGATTTTCAGTTTTCCCATATCTGAATTCCTTCCTTTTTGAAGATTTGAAGTTTGAAAAAATGAATTCCGTTTTATGCCTGTGCCATCACTTTGCGCAGATAATCTGCCGCTGTACGGATATCTGCCTCCGGATCGTCGCCGCATTCCCGTTCAATCGTGAGATAGCCGCGATAGCCGACTTCCTCCAGTGCGCGCAGATATGCCGGGAAGTCCACCGAACCGGTGCCAAGCGGCACTTCTTTATAATAGCCGCCCTCGCTGTATTCCTTCGGAATCGGATGTACCACACGGTAGATATATTCCGGATTGCTCTCCTTGAGCTTCACACCGTCTTTGGCATGCGTATGTACGATATAGCTTCCCAGTCTATGTACCGCCTGTACCGGATCGTCTCCTGTTACCATCACCAGATTTGCCGGATCCAGATTGACGCCGACGCCTTTTGCGGTGAGAGAATCCAAAAATTTCTTTAATACCGCGGAGGTTTCCGGTCCTGTTTCAATGGCAAAATGCGAGCCGATGCTGTCCGCAAAAGCAGCAAGCTCATTGCAGGCATCCTGCATAACACGATACCGGGGGTGCGTTTCATCTGCCGGTACTACGCCGATATGCGTGGTGACCACGTCAGATTCCAGTTCCTTGGCAAGTTCCATGATCCGCTTGGAAGTCTCAATCAACGCCGGATTGCGCTCCGCGTCTCCGAACCCATGTCCGAGATCTCCGCAAATTGCAGAAAACACCAATCCGTGAGAACGAACCAGATCCAAAACCTCGCGCCGCCGTTCCTTGGTAAAGGCGTCCGGTGCAAACTCCCCTCTTGTGCAATAAAGCTGTAATCCTTTCGCGCCGATGGATACCGCTTTTTCCACTGCGGAGCGAATATCGCAACGGAAAGAATCGACCATTACGCCGATCGGAAACTGATACATATACGTTCCTCCTGTGCATTCAAAACTAGGGACAACTCCCCTATTTCTATTATCATATCATATCTGTAAGTATCTTGCAAGTGTCAAATCGGGCTTTTTTTTTACACTTTTGAGCGTATCCGCCCACTGATTTCAATTTTGGCGGGATTTTCCCGTGCGTCTATTCTCCCGCATCCATCATCTGCAACCGTAAGATCTCCGCTTCTCCTGCGCGGGCTTGCACCAAGCCACCCGCTGTCATCAATTGCAGACTGCGCCGGACAAGTTCCAGATGCGATTCGCAACAAAACAGATTCCGGATGGCATACAGCGCTTGCGGTTGTGCGCAAAACCGCTTTTTCCCCGAAATCTTTCATATGATTGTTTGCAAGAATCGCACAATCGCACTGTAACAGCTCTAAAAATATCAGATCCTCCGCACGGCATCCGATCGCAGGTCCGTTCTTCGGAATCGGGGCATCGGTCTGCGCCGCTACCGGATTTTCCAGATTGACAATCCGGTAATCTGCCCGTGTGAAAATGGGTTGTATCTGTTGCAGCGCGACGCGGTAATCTTTCTCCGTCGCAAACGGATGCCGGAAGCTCACGTCGCCGGCAACCGCAATTTTCAAGCTCATTCTCCAAGTCCTCCTTTTTCTGCATACATTTTCTTCATTTTACTATACTTTTTTCTTCCTGTCAAGAAAAACTTGCCATTTCCTTGCTCCTGCCGCTTCGCGCATAACTTCCCTGCTTTGGCACATACTGAAAACAAAGAAAGCGGGGGGAATTTTCTATGAAAAAGGTCATCGTCATCGGCGGCGGTGTATCCGGACTTGCCGCCGGTATCACAGCTTTACAAGCCGGATATGCCTGTGAAATTTTTGAAAAAAACGCCGTCACCGGCGGCAATCTCACCGGATGGGTGCGAAGCGGCTACACCGTGGATAACTGCATCCACTGGCTGACCGGCACCAAAACCGGCACCAAGCAAAATCAGATCTGGCAGGAACTTGGCGCGCTTGACAACCAACCGGACGCGCTGTACCGTCCTTCCTGCCTGTTCACCAGTCAACAAGGGGAGGAACAGCTTATTTTTTCCCGCGATCCGGAAAAAACAAAAGCACGGATGCTGGAGCTTTCTCCGAAAGATCGCACGGAAATTCTACGTTTCTTCGACGCACTTGACGCATTGTTCGGGGAAGGAAAAGGGATGCGGAGACGCCTGCGGCAGATGCGTGCGTTATGGTTTTACGGTAAATATAATCTGTATCAGCTTGCGGCACGGTTTTCCCATCCGCTGTTACGCATGGCAATGACGGATTTTCTCGGTGGGGAGCTTTGCGCACTTGCGCTCCTGTTTGCCTACGGCACCTTTGCCTATGAAAACGGCGATATTCCGCGCGGCGGTTCGCTTGCCATGGCAAAGCGGATGACCGACCGGTTTCTATCGCTCGGCGGGCAGTTACACCTGCGCATGCCCGTGGTCCGGATCCTGCGCGGCGCGCAGGGGATGGGCGTTGTGTGTGCGGATGGACAGGTATTTCTTGCGGAGGAACTGGTTTGTGCAACCGATCCGGCAGTCCTCTTTTCTTTTGAAAACACCGCCGTGCAAGCTACAACTCTGCCGTCCGGCTACACCGCGGTACACGTCCCTGTACCGGATGCCTTCCGGAAGCGGTATACCCATCCGGAAAACTATCCGATCTGCTCCAGTTTACACGCGGCGTTTGCAGTCAACCGTGACGCGGCGACAACCCTATGCGGCACGCATACCATCGACATCCGTCCGATGGTCATATGCGGCAGGATCATCACACGCATCCCGCTTCGCGCCTTCTGTTACGAGCCGGATTTTGCACCGGAAGGAAAAACAGTCCTTCAGTGTCTGGTTTTTTTACGGCAACCGGAATGTGAAAAATGGCTGAATCTGCGAGAGGATCCGACCGCTTACGCGGCAGAAAAGAAGCGATTTGCAACCGATCTTGCCGAACGCATTGCAGAACGAATTCCGGCACTGCAAAAGGAGCTCACGCCTTTGGATGTCTGGACGCCGGCAACGTATCATCGGTATTTCGGCAGTTACTACGGCTCTTATATGAGTTTTCTATGGACAAAAGGATTGCCGCATCGCCGTCTTTCTTCGCGCCTTCCCGGATTTTCTCATCTGCACCTTGCCACGCAGTGGCAGACGTCGCCCGGCGGTTTACCGCTTGCCGCGCAAGCCGGCATCCGTGCCGTGCGCAGTTTCGCAGATGTGCAAAAAAATCACGCAAAATCTCCTGCATCACTTCCCGAAAAACAACCCGTAAAATCCACCCAACCGTAAATCGACATGCCCCTGTCTGCCGTCAGAATCCGACGGGCAGACAGGGGCAATTCTGCGAAAGCACGATTTTATTTTTTGGTCAGTCGCGCACGGAAGAACAATCGCTTTGCGGCATCTTTTTGAAAGGGGAGCAAGGGGTACAGATATTGTCGCTTTCCGCCGAAAGTCCGATTGGTTCCGACCAAAACCGCAATGCAGACAAGCCCGATGCAGAATCCCACCCAATCGAACAGTCCGATCAACGCTAAGAGTAGCAGTCGCATGAATTTCAGCGCATACCCAAGCTCATAGCCGGACTGTGTGAAATTGGCAATGGTGACAAATGCCATATACAGGATCACCTCCGGTAAAAACCAACCGATTTCTACCGCAAGATCGCCCAGCAACAGTCCCCCGATGATGCTTAAAGAATTGCCGAGCATACTGGGCGTATTTAAGGAAGCGAGCTTCAGTCCGTCAATTGCAAACTCCACCAAATACAACTGTAACAGGATCGGCACGGTATAAGGACGCGTAATGTGCAGAACCGACAAACTACTCGGAATCCACGGATCGTGCGTGACCAGCAGATACCATACCGGCGTCAAAAACAGCGCGATGAGTGCGATCACCACCCGTAGAAAGCGCAGATATGTGGAGGTAAGCGGCGGAAAGTAGTAATCATCTGTCTCCTGCATAAATTCAAATATCGAGGTCGGGATCAGCATCACCTGCGGGGAATTGTCGCAGAACACTGCGATCTTGCCCTCCAACAGCATCGCCGCCAACGCGTCCGGACGTTCTGTATACCGGAATTTCGGGAAAGGATTGTACCATTTTTGCGTAAGCAACGCTTCCGCGAGGCTCTGCTGTCCGAAATTTAAAGATTTCACCGGAAGATGGCACAGTTTGGCGCGCAGTTTTTCACATAGCGACGCGTCTGCCGCCCCCTCGATATAGCACATCACCAGGTCTGTGGTACTGGCACTCCCTACCGTATACAACTCCATCCGCAAACGCGGATCGTGTACCCTGCGGCGAAGCAACGCCGTGTTGCGCGTTAACGATTCTACAAATCCGTCTCTTGCGCCACGCAGAACACGGTCATTTTCCGGTTCTGAAATGCTCCGCTCCGGCAAATAGCGCGTATCCAAGACCAACGCCTTTGCCTGTCCGTCAAACAGACATACCGCGCCGCCGCAAAGCAATGCCTGCGGTAAACGCGCGGCGTCCGTCTCCTCATGCACTTCCGCAAACGGGATGTCCAATACCGGCTCCGAAAAATTCAGTTTCCGGATATTTTCTAAAATTTTTTCAAAAGAATCCTCTTTTACAAAGCCATCAATATAATATACTTTTGCCTGTACGCCGCTGTCAGTCGTCAAAGGATGACAGATCATATCAAAATTCTGAGCTGTGCAAACCGCACGTTCCAATGCGGCGCTGCTTTCTGCAAGCGCAGTCGGGATAGATTGCATTCGATTGCCTCCGGTTCAAATTGCGTTTCTTTCCGATAGTCATGCCCGCATAAAAGCAAAACTATTGCAATTTGAAGTTGGTATCATTCGGTAAATGCGCTTGTTCTGCCAAAAAAGCCCGTGTTTTCACACAGGCTTTCCATCCATTTCTTTTCCGAGAGATTCAATGCGATTTTTTCCGGAACTGCACCACCATGCCCGCCACAATCAGCACAATGGCGAGAATGCTCCACGCAACCCGATTGGAAAATCCGAAAGTCGCCAAAAGGTTTTCCGCGGCATACCAGCCGCCAACCGCAGAGGTGACAATCACAAGCAACGGTTTGACCAAGAGCATCGTTAAGATTCCAACCACGGCGGCAATGATAAACGGTACCACCTTTTGTGTGGAATCGTTGAGCGTTGTGATATGCTCGTTGATGAAGGGCAACAGCAGACCGCCAAGCCAGTATCCGCCGACTGCGCCGCTTAAAAATACGCCGAGTTTATAGATTTTAAATGCCAAAAATGCGCCAAGCAAACCGAATACCACAATGGCAATCCAAACCACTGTACCGGAAATAGGTGTTTCTTTGCCGCGGTTGATCGCCCCCATCAGCAAGGTGCCGAGCAAGGCGCCAATGCCGAACCCTAACAGCGAAATCACCAGCTTGAACAGCCGGTATCCAAAAAAGGTCACCACTAAAAATAAGAGCGCAATCAACAAAAAGGTGGCATGAAAATGACTGCTGGAGATGGAATCCGTCGTTTCTTTCACCTTGTCATAATATTGACTGAGCGGAAACGAATCTCCGAGATACTCCCGCAGGCGTTCCCACATTCCGCTTCCTGTTTCTTTGAGATCGTCCACTTTTTCTTCTGCGATCTGCCCGACGATCTGTCCGGCAATCTCCTGCTCCGACGTGGGTTGTGCCGCAAAGACCGTTCCCGCAAAGGCACAGAACAACCATACCAGTATCAACCCGACCGTCAAACTCCGCATCCTGCGTGTCATAACGGATTCCCCCTTTTCATTTTCTTTCATGGAAGGCGGCAAAACAGCTGTCGGCTTCCAATTTTTATGGACTCAAGATATTTTTTCTTTTGAAAACAGTATTAGTATAGCACGAAACCAAAGAAAATGCAACAGTTTTTAAAAATCTCCGTCTATTTTTTTCGCATTTTCCCGATTCGCATTTTCCGTCATTGTACGATAGGAAAGCTCTGCCGCCGCAAGATCCGGCAGACACCGGAGCCGCCACACCGGAACCTTCCGTAACAGGATATCCAGATTCTGCAAGAATAATTCCGTCACTGCCGCCTCTTTGGAATAAACAGTCTGTGTAAGCAGCAACGGCAATGCTTCCCCAACGGAAAGCCGAGCCATTTCGTTTTGTTTTGCCTGTTCCAACACACAGATTCCGGCAAGCTCCGCCCGCAGATTCCGGTTCAGATCACTTTTTCCGCTCCATGGCGTACCGTAGGCATACGCCGTCCCGTCCAAGATCCGGATCGCGGGCTTATCGTCATTTAACATCACCGCACGTTCGCCCAACAGCTTCCGCCATAAAGCCGTGTGCGTCGATTTCCCCGTACCGCTCGGCGCGGTGAATAAATACGCTTTGCCGTCCACACACACGGCAGACGCGTGAAGCAGCATCCCGTGATAATGCACAAGCGCACGGTAAAATGCCCATCCGGTCGCCATATATTCACAGGTTTCCGCAGGCGTATTGGGAAACTTCGTTTGAAAATAAACGCCAACGTCCGGAGAAATTTCAAAATCAGGCTGACAGACTTGGGCTTGCTCTGCGGGAAGCCGATAAGGCTCGCTCTGTATGGCAGTCCTGCCGATCGATGTCATTTTTACGCAAAGATCCGCAATGCGGTACAATCCCGTTGTCTGATTTTTCATCTCGCAATCCTCCTGTTTGATCGGATAAAGTAGGGGTTATTTTCCGTTTTTCTCCCGCAAACGCTCTGCCAGCGCGGGATCCGGCGCCACATAGGCTGTCTCGTTTTGGGAAAACGTCACATATCCGGGCGGCGCGCCGTTGGGCTTTTTGACATACCGGATATGGGTATAATCCACATCCACACGCGGAGCAGATGCCGCTTGCGAATAGGTTGCCGCGATCACAGCCGCCTGCGTCAGGTCCTGTGTGGTGGGTGTTTCCCCTTCGCAAAGCAATACCACATGAGAGCCGGGATAATGCTTGACATGAAACCAAACGTCTGTTTTCTGCGCCAGTTTTGTCGTGATATAATCGTTTTGCGTATTGTTTTTTCCGCAAAGAATACATTTCCCGCTATCCGTATAAAAGCGCATTGGGGCGGGTGGGGGAGGGTTCTTTGCGGCATGTTGTAGCGCACTCTTTTTCAGATAACCGGACAAAACCAGTTCTCTGCGGATCTCCTCCAGATCGGATTCTTTTTCCGCACAAGGAACGGACTCCAGTACCGTCTGCAAATACTGCAGCTCTCCGGTTGCCTTTTGGATCTGTGCATCCAACATGATCTGCGCATTTTTGGCTTTCCGGTAGCGTTTATAATATTCCTGCGCATTCTGCGCCGGCGTCAGTTTCGGATTCAGATGCAAGGTCACTTCGGATGGCGGATCGGTCGTGTAATCCGTGACGGTCGCTTTCTCTGTTTTCGGCTGAAGCAAAAACAGATTGGCATAGGTCAGATCGCCCATACGCCGGTATTCTTCCATGGCATCACATTCTTTGCGTTCTGCCTGCTGTACCGCAAGCTTCTTTTGCAAGCGATGGATATGCGTATGAAGTATGTGCGTAATATCCGCGGAACGTTGCCGCATCACATCCTGCTGTGCGCGGGCATGGTAAAATGCTTCAATCAAGGCAGACACGGACGCATAGGGAACAAGCCGACCGGCGCTTTGCATACAGGTCGGGCAGAAAAAAGCAAACTCTTTTGGCGCGCCGGAAGCATCTGTCACCAAATATGGGGTGAAGCTGTGCGTCTGAATTTGTGTGCGAATATCCGCAAACGCATTCCAAAGCTGTGCGATCTCACCGTTTGCACGATACAACATTTCCCGTGCGGTGAACGTGGCGATTCCAAGGTACGTTGCGGCAAGCCATTTTTCCGTTGGAAGCGACGTGCCGACGCGCGCGAAAAATGCCGATTCCGTTTCAGCGAAAGGATCCAATTTCTCCTGTGCGGGCGGTAAAGTATAAGAAATGCCGTTTAAGATTTGCCGTTTGGAACTGGTGGAAAAATCCACGAGCTTCATAGCCCCCAACACCCGCCGTTCGCCCTGCGCGGTAAATTCACACAAAATCAGGTTGCTGTATTTGCCCATGATCTCTAAGATCAATGATTTTTTACAGGCATACCCTAATTCGCTTGCGGCGTCAAATTCCCACTCCATCACCCGTTCAAATCCGAATTGTCGTACCGCCGCAATGCGTGCGCCCACCAAATGCTTGCGTAGTAACATACAGAACATCGGGGGCACCGCTGGGTTTTCCCGTCCTTCCAAAACCAAACATGCGCGTGGAGAATCCGCACCGGCATGTAGCAGAAGGCGTAAAGTCGTGCGATCCTTGTGCAATAGCAGCAATACTTCGTCCGGATTCGGCTGCTGCACCTTTTCCACACGGGCATCCGTCAGTTGACCGGACAATTCCGCAGTCAACGCCGCCACCAGTCCCGCGTCAAATGCCATCTCCTGATTCCTCTCCTTTTTCCGGCAATTGTGCGGCGGCAGAATAAAACTGCTCTATAACCGACATGCCTAATTTTTCTGCGATCCGGCAGGAGGCTTTGTGGTTTGCCGCACATACATAGCACACCTTTTTGCCTTCCTGCTCTGCATGCTTCGCAAGCACATACGCCACATAAGTACCGCGTCCTGCGCCGGCGTATGCGGGCGCCACATCTACAGAAATTTCATAAATACCCGCATAGGTTGGATTTTGTGCCGCAATTCCGATAATTTTTCCATCCGCCAGTAGCGCACAGATCTGTTGATCGTCAAAAGCCGGCGAAAAATCAGTCAGGTTTTGATAATTTGCAAATTGTTCCGGCAATAAAAAAACAATCTGCTCTGCCGGATGCGGGTTGGAAATTTGCTGTGGTGGTTGTGAGAGCGTATAAACGAAATAAGAAACGCCGAGGTCGGCATCCTCCCGCTTCGCACCATGCTGTGCGAAATAGGGAAGTAGCATCTCGTCCAATGTTTTCAATGCAATTTCCGAAAAAGGAGCTTTGGAAAACCGCGCTTCATAGGCATGCGCGATCGGTGCAGTTTGCGCGTAAGTTTCGATTTGCAAAGGCTGTCCGACTTTTTGACTGACAAAAACGGGCACCAGCATACCATAGGTTTCAATTTGCGCTTGATCATCCACAATCGTCAGCATGGTTTTCCCTCCATTTTCTGCGTTTCGCAAAATTTTTGAAAATAAACAAAAAGTGTCTACGGCTTGTACCGTAGACACTTATGTTAGCATCGACCTATTTTACCGAGCCGTCGCCAGCTAAGTATTTTCGGCAC